>SKEL01000076.1_pt1 | contig 104270 bp, 102 predicted proteins | sample 4826741 | NCBI WGS metagenome assembly SKEL01 (sample SAMN11008810, study PRJNA524170) | human gut metagenome | biome: Human fecal sample; material: Feces; isolation source: fecal sample from pouch patient p33 | host: Homo sapiens | place: Israel: Tel-Aviv | collected 2016-03-22
ATTTTATCGCAGCACACGATAACTACAAACACTGCTTTGGAATCATTGGCTCTGGCAATCGCAACTTCAACGAGCAGTATTGCTTGACAGCTAAACAATACGCTAAGCGCTTTGGCTTTCCAATGCTTGGTGACTTTGAACTTCGAGGCACAAGTGCTGATATTGAACGTTTGGCAGAGATTATTGTCGATAATTTCCATATTTTCACAGCAGGCTAAGCAATTTTTAAAGCCTTTTCAGAAACAAAGTTGCAAATAAATGTTATAATGACATTAAAGAGTCGGAAACTTCCGACCAATGACTAGATTTTATTGGAGAAACCATGAAAACAACAGTTGATTACATTACAAAACTTGCAAATATCCCTTCACCTACTGGCTACACAAGCCACATTATGAATTATTTGATTGCTGAACTTGAAAGTTTTGGCTATGCCCCTGTTCGCACAAATAAAGGTGGCGTTATGGTCACTGTCCCTGGTAAAAACGACAGCAAACACCGTGTCGTAACAGCTCACCTTGACACACTTGGAGCAATGGTTCGTGCTGTTAAACCAGATGGTCGTCTTAAGATGGACCTTATCGGTGGTTTTGTCTACAATGCCATTGAAGGTGAAAACTGTACTATCCACGTTGCTAAAAATGGTAAAAAAATCAGCGGTACTATCCTCATGCACCAAACATCAGTTCACGTCTACAAAGATGCTGGAACTGCTGAGCGTAATCAAACTAACATGGAAGTTCGTCTTGATGAAAAAGTAACAAACGAAAAAGAAACACGCGCACTTGGTATCGAAGTTGGAGATTTCATCTCATTTGACCCACGCGTCGTCGTTACCGAATCTGGTTTCATCAAATCACGCCACTTGGATGACAAAGTTTCAGCTGCTATTTTGATTGAATTGCTCAAAGAATACAAAGCGCAAAATGTCACTTTGCCATATACAACTCACTTCTACTTCTCAGCATTCGAAGAGCTTGGTCACGGTGCTAACTCAAGTATTCCTGCTCAAACTGTCGAATACCTTTCTGTTGATATGGGAGCTATGGGTGATGACCAACAAACTGACGAATACAGCGTATCAATCTGCGTCAAAGACGGTTCAGGTCCATACAATTTTGAGCTTCGCCAACACCTTGTAGCCTTGGCAGATGAAAATAAAATTCCATACAAATTGGACATCTATCCTTACTACGGTAGCGACGCCTCAGCTGCGCTTCGTGCTGGTGCCGAAGTTAAACATGCCCTATTTGGAGCTGGTATCGAATCAAGTCACTCATACGAACGCACACACATTGACTCTGTTCAAGCAACAGAACGCCTCGTTGACGCTTACCTCAAAAGCCAAATTGTAGAATAGACAAATTGAATAAATCAAAAAAGAGTGGACTCATGTCCGCTCTTTTTTACTCTGATATCACTCGAATTTCGTAACCTTTATAATCATTTTCATCTAAGATGATTTCTTCATTCTTATATCGCTCACTCACAATTCTCAAAGCTTCGTTTTTATTTGCTGCTTCAACTTCTACAACTTTTTGAAGTACTTCTTCAATTTCAATACTAAAATTTTTCATGACATCCTCCGTAAATAATTGTTTAAGTGTTAATGTTGCGATCCATTATACCACATCAAGATGCCGTTTTAATCAAAATCGTCCCTGAAATCAGGAGCGATTTAGAAAATAAACTAGACTGTTTTTAACTTAATAAATTTCAAATTGTTATTAACACTCTTCAACTTTGAAATTAAATGCGAGCGAAGTGAGCATTAAACGATTCTTACCGCCGTGGTGAATGTGGCTAAAGCATCAATGAATAAGCCACCCGGAAGTTTTGAGACTATAGGCTCAAAACTTAGGCATGGAATTCCGTAGGAAGTAGCTGCCGACGGCACCTCCTAAGGTAAGTATCAAAAAAATACTTTTATTTACCCAAAATCGCCCCTGAAATCAGGAGCGATTTTTATAAAAACAAACAAATAATTAGGAGGTAAGGTTAGTTAGTAGTTAAGTTCGACAGCTAAACCAAAGTGGTCGCTGACAATTGGAGATTCACCGCCATCAAAGACAACTTTTGATGACTGAATGTCAATATCTTTACTTGTGAAGACATGGTCTACTTTAAGGGATTGTTTGTTGCCTTCCCAACCATCAATATCTTCAATAATCGTGTGGTCACCTTGGATGACTTTTGCTACTTTGTGACTGTCCTGCAAATCAAGCGGACTCTTTAAAATCATCTCATAACCAGCAGTATCCGTAGGATTGTTAAAATCACCCATAAGCACTAGTGGTTTTGGATAATCACTTAGAGCTTTTTCAAGTTTTGCCCATTCACTTTCAAAGCCCTTGCCATACCAAGACATGTGAAGACTGACCACAGTGATTGTTTTACCATCAACTTCAGTCTCAGCCGCCAAGACACGTCTCGTATGAAAATCGTGTTCATCATCCACTTCAGAAACTAAAATATCTTGAACCTTGATTGGTTTTTTCGATAAAATCACAACACCTTCATTGTATTTATCGTAGCCGATATGATTATAAGCCCAAGACCAATAGTAATGTCTACCTTGACTCTTAAGATAATTCACTAGTTGCAAAGCATAATTATCACGATGCAAAGCTGGACTTCCAGGGAGTTTTTCATACCCTTCAACTTCTTTTGTTTCTAATCCTCGGATGTCTTGATTAATTTCTTGAAGGCAAATGACGTCATAATCTTCACTATAAATCGTTTCTGCCAAATCAAATAATTTTTTCAATGCATTGGCTTCTAACCATGAATGCGTATTAAGTGTTAAAAATTTTGCCATGTTTTTCCCCTCAAGTCAAAGGAGAGTCCGAGATTCCTACCTCGGACTCCCTTCTATTTAGTTTTAACCTAAATCTCTATATCACTAATAATATAAGCTTAAAGTTCTACTTTTGCAACAGCTGTTTTCGCAGAAAGTTTTCCTGTTTGTGTTAAATTGACTGCTTTGATTTCTGTTGTATTTGTGAAGGCAACGATAGTTGTTGTTTCACGTCCTGCTGATTGGATAGCTGCCAAGTCAGCTACCACCAAAAGGTCACCTGCTGCTACACGTTGACCTTCTGTTACTTTAACAGAGAATGGTACACCGTTAAGAGCAACAGTATCAAGACCAATGTGAACAAGAACTTCAAGACCGTTATCTGTCAACAATCCAAAAGCGTGTTTTGTTGGGAAGACACTTGTTACGATACCAGAAACTGGTGCGTAGATATTACCATTTTCAGGTTCTACCGCAAATCCATCACCCATCATTTTAGCTGAGAAGACAGGATCTTTCACTTCTGTAATTGGTTTGACTTCACCATCAGCAACTGAAAGAACTTCTTCAGTCACACCTTTATATGAAACTTTAGTGACGTCATTTCCTTTAACTTCTGCTAAATCGATTATTGGGATCTCAGCTCCTGAATCAAGAAGGTCTTGAATATCAGATTTCAAAATATCTGCTTTTGGTCCATAAACAGCTTGTACACCTGAGCCTTTAATGATAAGACCCATAGCACCTGCTTTTTTCCAAGTTTCTTCATCACCAACTCGTGTGACATCTTTGACTGTTACACGAAGTCGTGTCATACAAGCATCAACATCTTCAATGTTATCGCGTCCACCAAGGAGATTAATGATTTGAACGATTTGAGAATTTGCAGATACTGTCGCACCAGTTGCTGATGCAGCAGCGTCATCATCCATGTCGTCATAGTTACCGTTACGACCTGGAGTGGCAAAGTTAAATTTCTTAATCATAAAGTCTGCGATGAAGTACATCACAACACCTGATAAGATACAGCAGATAACAAAGTTAATTAAATCTCCACCAAGACCTGCTTTAAGTGCCATTGGTGTACGTGTCAAAAGTTCGATATTACCAAATGAATGGAGACGAAGGTTAACTAAATCAGCTAAAGCAAATGTCACCCCTTGTACAAGTGCGTATACAACATAAAGTGGCATTGCGACAAACATAAACATGTATTCGATTGGTTCAGTAACACCTGTCAAGAATGTAGCAGCTGCTGTTGAGATAAACATAGCAGTGTATTTTTTCTTCTTGTCTGGATCAACGTTACGGTACATTGCAAGGCTAAGCCCCATAAGTGTACCAGTTGCACCAATCATTTGTCCGACTTTGAAGCGGGCAGGTGTTACAGTTGCCATAAGGTGATGGTAATCTGAAGGATTTGAACCTTTAAGGTTGATAAGGTCTGTTACCCATGCTAACCAAAGTGGGTCTTGACCAAAGACTTCAGTACCTTTTTGAGCACCAGTCAAAATTTCATAAGTACCACCAAGTGAAGTGTAGTTCATTGGGATAGTAATCATGTGGTGAAGACCAAATGGAAGAAGCAAACGTTCCAAAGTACCATACAAGAATGGCGCTAAGAATGGAGCAGAATCTTGTGATGATGCAATCCACATACCAAATCCGTTGATTCCTGATTGAATGATTGGCCAAACAAGTGACATAAGCAAAGCAACAAGAACTGAACGGTAAATAACAACGAATGGTACGAAACGTTTTCCGTTAAAGAATGAAAGAACATCAGGCAACTTACGATAGTTGTAATATTTGTTGTAAGCTGTTGCCCCAACAAAACCTGAAATGATACCAACAAAGACACCCATGTTAAGTGCTGGCTGACCAAGCACGTTAACAAAGTAGTCTGCTACAAGCATTTTACCACCAAGAACGTTGTGAACAACACTTTTACCGTCAGCAATCATATCAAGTGAAATGCCATAAACGTGACCTGTAATCAAGTTGATGAGGATAAATGCGATACCAGCGGCAAACGCACCACCAGCACGTTCTTTAGCCCAGCTACCACCAATAGCAAGAGCAAAGAGAATGTGAAGGTTATTGATAATTCCCCAACCAATTTGTGCAATAACATTACCAACTGTAGCAAGAATAGCTGAGTCTGCATTGATTAGCGGTAGGGAGTTACCGATACTAACCATCAAACCGGCTGCCGGCATAACGGCAATAACAACCATCAAGCATTTACCGAATTTTTGCCAAAATTCGAAGCTGGTCAATTTTTTAAATGCCTTCTTCATGAAACGACTCCTTAAACTCTATGAAACCAATTGCTTTATTACAGAATGTAAACTTTGCCCGATATTTAAACATTCTAATCACAAAGCGACTGATTCCAAAAATATTTTTACGCAAACGTTTGCGTTGTTTTGATGATTTTATTATAGCACGTATTTTTAATTTGTAAAGCGTTTTCGAAAAAATTTTTAAAAATAAAAAAGTAAAGGATTGTTCGCAAATGGAAAAAAATCCTCCACTTTCCCTTGTCTTAATCATTGTTGGTCGACTCTCGTTCAATGATTTTGTGCGAAATAATCACCTTTTGATGACTTTCTTTTTGCTTTTTATCCAGCAAAAGCTGCGCTGCTTTTTCACCCAACTGATAGGGGAAAATATCAATCGATGTCAGAGCTGGATTTGCAATCGCCGTAATCAAAGAATTATTAAAGCTGATGATGCCATATTTCTTGAGTGACTGACTATTTTTAAACAAACGCTGCAAACGAATCGCCATAATATCATCGCAAGCGACAAACCCTTGTGTTTTCGGATGCTCAGCCAAAAAGCTTTGCAATTTCAAAACATTGTCATCCTCATTCACCCTTGAAAAATGCAAAGACAGTGCCTCTTTGTCACAGCTTTGCATATAAGCACTGTAACCTTGATAGCGCTCTGTCTGTACCAGCTCATTCATATCTGTATAGGCAAAAACCAGATGTTCATAGCCCTTTTCTAGCATAAATGCCGCAGCATCTCTTCCTGCTTGGTAGTTGTCATTATCAACAAATCGAACTGATTTTGGATTTTTTTCCTCGTAAGAACTTCCGACAACAACACAAGACACATTTTTTTGATTTTTGACAAACTCAAAAACAGAATCATTTTTTCGTGAATAGAGAAAAATAAATTTTCTAATGTTGCCACTGCGAATCAATGCCTGACAATTCTTGCGCAGCTCATCATCTGTGCGACCACTTGCCAAATTGACCATGTAGCCATTCTCGCTACAGATGCTAGAAATTCCTTGGATAATCTGCATGAAAAACGGGTTATTGCCAAGAGAGTCCTTGCTTTCACGAACTGGCAGAACTATCCCAATTGTATTTGTTGTGCGGTTCACCAAGTTTTGAGCAGAATAATTTGGTGAGTAGTCCAACTCTTCCATTGCTTTTCTCACACGTTCCTTGGTTGCCTCACTAATCATATCGCTATCATGTAAAGCTCTTGATGCTGTTGAGGTTGAGACACCAGCAAGTTTTGCTACGTCCTTTATCGTTGCCATTTTTTTGTCCTTATTTTGAAATTCTTATCTCTAGGATAAAAATTTTTTAAAGCGCTGTCAATTAAAAAATTACAAAAATAAGTTGAGACTTTCGCCCCAACTTCCTTTTACAATAATTCTAAAGCATAACTAACGCTACTAAGAGCATAGAGCGGTGCCGTTTCGGCACGCATGATACGTGGCCCTAAACCGATTTTCAAGCCACCTTTTTCCTCAAATGCCACAATTTCATCTGGTGAAATTCCGCCTTCTGGGCCAAAGATAAAGAGAATTTTCTCTCCTACTTTGACTTGGCTCAATTCACGCGCTAAAATAGCCGTTTCACCTTCTTTTGCTGACTCTTCATAAGCAATGAAAATCTTATCAAACTGGTCAAGTTCAGCAAGAAAGGCTGCTTTTTTATCAAAAAGAGTCAAACCTGGAATGACATTACGTTTGCTTTGCTCAGCAGCCCCAAGAGCAATTTTTGCCAACTTGTCTGCTTTTTTAGCTAATTTCTTACCATCCCATTTGACGACAGACCAATCCGCTGGGAATGCCCAGAGGTTTGCCATACCAAGTTCTGTTCCTTTTTGCGCAAGAAATTCTAGTTTATCACCTTTAGGAAATCCCGCAGCAATCGTCACTTCAACTGGCATCTCAACATTGCTATCAAGCTCTTTGATAATTTCAAAACGGTGCTCAGCACTATCGACAACCTTTGCCAAACGTTTGATGTGGTCATCAAAAACAAGGACAACTTCCTCATCTTCTGTCAGACGCATAACATTAAACATGTGTTTAACCGTGTCTTTATCTGTGATTGTAACGACGTCTTGAGCTTGTCCTGCTACAAAATATTGTTGCATTTATCCTCCAATTACACCTGAAATATCATCAGTCTTTTTGAAAACACAAGCATTCCATTCGCCTTGAACCATATGAGTTTCAAGGAAGAATCCTGCGTCTTCAGCTGACTTGCGAACCATTTCCCATTTGTCAGAAATGATACCTGACATGATAAGGTAACCTTCGTCTTTCACAAGACGATAAGCATCTTCTGTCATATTGACCAAAATATCAGCGAGAATATTTGCCACGATAACATCAGCTTTGATGTCCACACCTTGCAAAAGGTTACCAGTAGCCACATGGATATTTTCAGTATTAGCGTTAAGGTCAATGTTTTCTTGTGCCACGCGCACGGCTACTTCATCAAGGTCATAAGCGTAAATATCTTTTGCACCAAGAAGTGAGCTTGCGATTGAAAGCACACCTGAACCAGTACCTACATCAATCACTGTTTCACCACCTCGAAGCACTTGTTCCAGTGCGAAAAGACTCATTTTTGTCGTTGGGTGAGTTCCTGTACCAAATGCCATACCAGGGTCAAGACGAATAGTCTTTTCACCTTCGCTAGCGTCATAATCTGTCCAACTTGGAACGATTGTCAAATCATGACTGATACGTGTTGGTTCGTAATATTTTTTCCAGTTTTCTGCCCAGTCTTGCTCAGCTAATTCTTGTGTTTCGTAGTGCACATCACCAGCGTCCACACCAAAATGTGTCAATTCAGCCAAACGCTTAGCTACTTCTTTTTCAACAGCCTCGATGTCGATATTTTCTGGGTAGTAAGCTGTGATTTTAACAGTTTCTACTTGTTTGATTTCTGGGAAAACTTCGCCGTATTTTCCGACGTGTCCAAGATAATCAGCACTATCATCGATAGCCACACCTTGACTTCCCAATTCAATTAAAATATTTGACGCAGCTTCTTCCGCATCACGCAAGACCTCAACAGTCAACTCTTGCCACTTGTTCATAATTAAGATACCAAGCCCGTAAAACACAAAGCCAAAATAGGAAAATCACCGACGGCGCTTGCGTCTAGGAGAATTTTATCTTTTTGGCACAGTGTTTCGGGCGGGTTCAGTTTAAAATCACCTAAACCCTTTTTCCTTTCTAACTGTACTAAAAGGATACAAGTCCGTGTTCAAAGATGAACACTTATCCTCATACTCCTTTTCTATTTTGTTTCGGGCGGGTTCAGTTTGAAATCAACCAAACCCTTTTTCCTTTCTTGTTTTTATTAATACTTACCTTACAATAACTATAATTTTTCCTATTCAAGCATTAAAACTATCACATATTTTCTTCTATTTCTTTCAAAGTACATCCATTTGAATCTTTCCAATCAGTACGACCATTAGTATTCATTCCTAAGACAAATGATGCTGCGTAAGATGGGCTACTGAAAAACTGACTTTCCTTAAGGATACCATTTTCGATAATTCCTTTTTCTTGTAACTCTTGTCGTAATTCACGGATAGATTCTGGAATTGCCCTTCCGTCTGTAATCTCCACCATACTATCTTTAAGAACAACAAATCCTTCTGTTGTCTGCTTACAGTATGCAATAATCTTTTTGCCTGAACGCTTAATCCTACGCTTTAGAACAAAATTTTTTTCTGTTCGTTCCTCATCAGTCGATATATCATTACCAACTCTTGGAACAAATAAACGATACCCAAGAGCACCAATGATAATCTTTGTATTATCAATGACTTCATCCAACTCAGATTGCTTTTCTTCGGTTACATTCCCAGAATTGGGTTCATTACCATTTCGAACAACAACACGATTCGCCTCATTTGCTAGCTGAGTAAACCGATTCTCTAAGTAACTAATTTCAGTTGGACCAAATGAATCATTTTGTGTCGTCAACACAATCACATCATTAAAGTAATCAGAATGATTATCTCTAGTGTGCTCTTGAATACGTAACAAAACGCCTTCGCCATTCTTTCGAGTTGTTGCTTGACCAATATAAACAGTATCCTGATGATTGTCATCGTCACGACCAAATAAGAAATAAATACCACTTTGTTTCATATCAGGTCTCGATTTTAAATCTCCTAGTTGAAGCCTAGGAATTTTGTAAATCACCCCTGTCCAATTGGACAACGTGCACTTAATTTTACCAGTGACCTCGCCATCCATTAGAAACATGTTTATATTTTTACCTCTTTTTGCCACCTCAATACCTCGGATAAGCAAAGAATTCTGTTTCTTTTAAGTCAGCTTTGCCTTTTTCAAAGCTTTCAGCGTCCCATTCAAGGGCGAAATCTGTAGCATTTTCATCTGCCAAGAAATCCATCAAATCATCAAGTCCATTTGTTGCCACATCGTTCAATGTTTCAGCAAAATAAGCCAAGAATTCGCGTGAGAAACCTTTTTTAGCATCAAAAGGAATTGTCACCAAATACTCATCTTCATCAACTTTTGATTTTGCTTTGTTGTAAAATAGCACGTAATCTTCAAAGACGATGTCTTCGCTGCTAACTTCACCTTGGTCATCCACTGTTTCAACCGCAGATTGATTCTGCGCTTCTAAAATAAAAGTCACTTCCACTGCATGATTTTTCTTATTCCAATCAATGGCATAATCAAAGGTGAAGTGCTTATCCATTTCTTCTTCTAATACTGATAAAAAGCCAAATTTAGCCATTAAAAATTTCTTCCAATCTTCTTTTGTGTTACAATTATTTTAACATAACTTAAGGGGAAATGACATGCAAATACGACCAATGAAGCTAGAAGACATTGAACAAGTCGTTGCAATGGAAAATAAAACTTGGGACAACTTCAATACACCTGCTAGCTTACCAGCCGCAAATAAACATAAAATCATTCAAGCCTTTCAGAATCATTCACATTATCTCGTTGCTGAAGAAAACGGGGTTATTTTGGGAGTTCTTGATTATCATGCTTACTATCCTTTCCCTAGCGCACGTCACGTGGTAAGCTTTATTATCGCAGTCGACAAAGACACCCAAGGTCAAGGTATCGGGCACTCTCTTATCCAAGCTTTCTTTACCGTAGCTAAATCTGATAATTACAAAAAGGTTGTTATCCACGTGCTATCATCAAATAAAAACGCCTGCCGTTTCTATGAAAATATCGGCTTCACTCTGGAAGCTACCCTTAAAAATCAATTCTACCTAAACGACACTTACGTCGATGACCTCATATACAGTTATTACTTGGAGGAAATACATGCCAAATAATCTCGCTTTACGGATGCGTCCCAAAAATATTGACCAAGTCATCGGGCAAAAGCATCTGGTAGGCGAAGGAAAAATCATTCGCCGCATGGTCGAAGCCAATATGCTATCGTCCATGATTCTCTACGGTCCTCCCGGCATCGGGAAGACTTCAATCGCTAGCGCTATCGCAGGAGCAACCAAGTACGCCTTTCGTACCTTTAACGCCACAACCGATAGCAAAAAGCGCCTGCAAGAAATCGCCGAAGAAGCAAAATTCTCTGGTGGACTGGTTTTACTGCTCGATGAAATCCATCGTCTCGATAAAACCAAACAAGATTTTCTGCTACCATTGCTTGAAAACGGCAATATCATCATGATTGGAGCGACAACTGAAAATCCATTCTTCTCAGTCACTCCTGCCATTCGTTCCCGCGTTCAAATTTTCGAACTTGAGCCACTCTCAACTGACGACATTAAGTCAGCTTTGCAGACCGCTCTTTCTGACAAAGAACGTGGATTTAACTTTGATGTCGACATCGATGCAGATGCCATTGATTTTATCGCGACAGCAACCAATGGTGACCTTCGTTCAGCTTTTAATTCACTTGACTTAGCTGTCATGTCGACAAAAGCTGATGAAAATGGGCTTCGCCACATCACGCTAGATACCGTTGAAAATAGCTTGCAACGCAGCTATATTACCATGGATAAAGACGGAGACGGCCATTATGATGTGCTTTCAGCTCTTCAAAAATCCATCCGAGGTTCTGATGTCAATGCTAGCCTGCACTACGCGGCACGCTTGATTGAAGCTGGTGATTTACCAAGTCTTGCCAGAAGACTAACAGTCATTGCTTATGAAGACATCGGGCTTGCAAACCCTGATGCGCAGATTCATACCGTCACTGCCCTTGAGGCTGCTCAAAAAATCGGATTTCCAGAAGCACGTATTTTGATTGCTAACGTCGTGATTGACCTTGCACTTTCACCAAAATCAAATTCAGCCTACGAAGCTATTGATAAGGCAATCGCTGATTTACATCAAAATGGAACCCTTCCTATTCCACGCCATCTTCGTGACGGACACTACGCTGGCAGCAAAGAATTAGGCAATGCCCAAGGCTACAAATACCCTCACAACTATCCAGAAAAATGGGTGAAACAACAGTATCTCCCAGATAAACTGGTCGGGAAAAATTACTTTGATGCCAACCAAACTGGTAAATACGAACGCGCTCTTGGTGCCAATAAAGACCGAATCGATCGTTTATCAAAATAACTTTTTGTAAGCTTTTCTGATATTTTTCAAAAAACGCTTTCTAAAAATTGGGCTTTACCCCTTGAAATATTTTTTTAAAGTGGTATCATAATGACATAGGTTAATTGCTGTGGCATACGAATTCACATCAATGTGTTGACCGACTAAATATTTGTATTTCGGGAAACAGTAGTCTTTCTCCAGTATGCAAGCCGTCACACGCGGAAGCGACTAAGGAGAAGCGAGTTGCCCACCTGCTTTTACATTCGCGGGTTCAATACAAATCGTGGATCACGGTGCCAATACAGCTTCTCATCCTTCCTTAGCTCAGTTGGTAGAGCAGTGGACTCTTAATCCATGGGTCATAGGTTCGAGCCCTATAGGGAGGATTTTCCCACATCCCACAAGTCTTGCTATTGCAAGGCTTTTTTTGTTTATTCTTATAAATTTGCTCAATAACTTTTCTTTCAAATTAATTTGATGATTAGGTATTTTCCACTTGAACTCAACAAAAAAAGCGCTATTTTCATAGCGCTTAAGAAGTGAGAAAAGAAATTAGGAAAACTGTAAGAAAACATTCATCTTCTTTACTAATTTGAATTCCCAACTAAAGATGATTTTTGTATTTTGTTACTCGTCAAAATACAAAAAATTCTCTCCAAGGTTAAGATAGGGTGCTTTAGTATTTATAACTTGTGTCGTCTAATTAGCATAGTTAGCAATAGGAGTTATATTGACTTAACCTTGGATTGATTTTATTTTATCATAACTTCTTTTTATAGATAGCTCTGAACACTTTTTAAATATTGTCACACTGACAAATAAACAAGTTGCCTATGGCTAGTTTTTTCTGATATGCCAATATTTATAGAACATTCCATAATAAAAAGGCACTATTTCAGTGCCTTGTCATTTTTATTCTTTTACTTCCATACGTTTTTTAGTGACCAAAAATACAACTGATAACAGAACTAAAATTGTTCCGATACTGTATAAAATAGTTGTTCCCACGCCACCTGTTGAAGGAAGGAGTGAACCTTTACGGCTGATAATTTCAGCAGTCAATGACCCTTCTGAAAGATTTGATTCGAAGTGTGCATCGCCTGATTCACCCTTAAGTTTGGTAGGATCTAGATTTTCATTATAATCAGTCACAATTGTGAAATCGATTGGTTTAATAGTGTTATAACCATCTGGTGTTTTGGTTTCTACGAGGATATATTCACCAGCGTCACGTCCTGTAAAAGAGAATTTTTCTGTTTCACCAACAGTTTGTTTATCAACTTCTACTTTTTTATAAGTGTCGCCGTCTTTGACGACTTTGTAAAGCGTAAATTCAGCACCTTTTAGAGATTCTCTGTTTTTGTCAATTTCTTCAAAGACTGCTTCATAAGTGTAGACCTTAACAATAGATTCTGGGGTTTTTCCTGTACTTGCTCCAACTCCTGTGTTATTTGGGTTATTTGAATAAACCAATTCAACATTACCTGGGTTACCTGATGAGCCGTGAACAGCCTTATCATTAAGCTTAGCGGTATATTCGACAATAATTTTTGATGAAGCTGTTATCCCATCAAGGACTTTCAAATTATCGATTTTAAAGTCTAAGTCATCAAGATTGAAGAATGTTGTCACTTCAGTTTTTGTTTTACCATTATCAAGATAAATTTTTATCGTATCTTTGTTAAGCGTAAATCCAGGTGATAATTTATCCAAAAGTTCAAAATAGTATGTCTCATAATCATCAAGATTTTCTGGTAATGTCGCAGTCAGCTGGAAAGGAACATCATCCCATCTGTCATAGTCCGCAAAATCTTGCCAGTCAGTCTTGATACCAGTTGTGTCGTTAGTTTCTTTAACTTTTTTTGTAACACTTGGAATAGACGTTTTTGGTGTTACCGTTACATTTTTTAATACTTCTAAAATATAGTTAGTATAAGCTTCGTTGCTACCGACTGTTTTATTTTGGACAAGATAATATCCTGCCTCATGCCCAGTCAAACCAGTCGCATTTTGAAGATATTGACCCGCTGCCTTGGCAAATTCTTTTGCTGCTTTCGCATCCGCACCTGCAGAACCGAGCTTTTCAGCTACTTCTGCTGCAGAAGTCACACCATATTTTTCTTGTAGTGCTACTTTACCAGCATCCGTAATACCATTTCCCCATTCAATATTTGAAAGGGTTGTCTCATCTGATGATAAATCACCTGTAAAAATTTGGTAAGCTTCATAAGTTCCCGCACCACCATCTTTAACAGTAATATCATACGCCATCGCTTTCCCACCAACCAAAATGAGAAGAGCCGCTACCAAAGTAGCTAGAAACAGTTTAAACTTTTTCATAATAAATCCTTTTTTCTTAAGATAGTAACTATGAGAACTATCTTTTTATAATCATAATTTCCTCTATAAAAAACAAGGGTCCTCCACAACACCTTGTTTCTCATAGAATGATAGGTCTAAAAAAATTAGACAAATTTTCAGACTACAGGATACTATTTTAACATAAAAGTGGCATTAAAAGAACTAAAACGGCTTGGATTTTTTTGAAAATTTAATGATTGACAGAATGCGGCAAGAATTTCTTGATGCGATTGATTTATAAAAATGAAATAGCACCCAAACGGGTGCTATTTTAGTTAAATAATCGGTCTAGCCAAGTTATGAATAGATTTTTCCACAGCTTGAGTATGGTTTCGTCGTTAAGCCCATGACCACCTTGTGGAAAAAGGTGCAACTCAACAGGAATTTCCTTTTCTTTTGCTATTTTTGTCAGTGTCAAAAGATGTGTCGGATCAACGATGACATCATCCATAGCTGCGCACAAAAATAATGGCGCATCACCTTTTTGGACTCGGCTAAAAATGTCATATTCTTTTGCAAATTGGTCACGTTTTTCAGGATTATCATAAGTATCTCTGCCAGCTAAAATGGCAATAATCTTGTCATTGACTAGAGAAAGTGCTGGATAGACACCCGCAAGCCCTGCTACTGTAGCATCAACCTTATCAATCTCATCTGAAGAATAATCTTCAGGCATAAGGTTGAGATTTCTAAGCCAATAATAGCTTTCAAAAGCTAAGTTGCCACCTGCAGAAAATCCAATCAAGGCAATCTTTTCTGGGTCAATACCATAATCACTCGCATGATATCGCACATAACGTATCGCTCGCTGACAATCTAAGAACATCAGCGGAGCATAATAAGGATAAGTCCGATACCAAAGGATAAAGGCTGATATGCCTGCACGATTTAAAGCCTCAGCTGTTGCTTTTTCGTCTTCCATAACTTTTGTCAGATAAGCACCGCCAGGGCAAATAATCACACAGCGTTCACTGTCTTTAACAAGATAAGGAATTAAAAACGGTTCATCTTCGTAGGTCATTTTTGCAGGACCGTTTTCGATTTCTTGGTGAAATACCATGGTGTCATTGCCTGATAAATCGCCAAGTTCTGCACTTGTCTTGTCCCAAATACCGGGATATTTTTCAAATAACTCCTCTTCTGTGTATTCCTTGTGGATATCTAAAACGTCGGTCTTACTTTTTTGTGAATTGCCAGGGATTTTATCTCCCCAAATGTATAACTTTTCCACAGCTTTTCCACCTTTCAGTGATTATTTTTATCCTTTGTGATATTCAAAAGCAATGGTATAAGTCTTTTCGGCATTGGCTGGAAGAACAATATCACCAAAGCCTTCGTTGTTAATCGCATCTGGCAAAAATTGAGCTTCGAGTGCTACCGCTTCAAATTCTTTTGTCATTTGACCTTTATCACGCGCCGCATAAATACCATCTGAGATACCAACCATACTGTAAACCACCCAAGCATCACGGTCTGAGTAAAGATTGATAAAGTCTCCACTATCTTCATCTTTTAATTCACCACATGGTTTATCAAGTGATGGATTAACCAAAAAGGCATCATCAAAACCACCTGTCGCAGCAATAGCATCTCCAAGATTTCGACCAGCTCTAAAATCATAGGCTGTGCCATCTACCTCAATGAATTTGCCTGTTGGCACCAAATCATCACGTGTTTCCAAGTAACGGTCAGCAGCCAAAGTAAAGGTATGATGTGCCAAATCTTGGCGTTCACCGAGGTTAAAGTAAACGTGGTTAGTTGGGTTAAAGAGGGTCGCTTGACCGCCATTTTTACCAGTGTAAGTGATTGTAAAACGATTGTCGTTATCCAATGTAAAACGTGCTGTTACCAACATATCACCAGGGAAACCATCAACACTTTCTTTGGCATTGTGAGTCATGACAACAGTGGCTTTGTCAATATCATTTTCAACTCTTGCTTGCCAAATGTGTTTGTGGAAACCTTTTGGACCACCGTGAAGAGTGTTTCCTTTTTCATTTTGAGGGACTTGCATGGCTTTCCCATCAAGCTTGAATTGACCGTGGTCAATACGCCCTGCTACACGACCGATTGACTGTCCAGCACACAATGTATTCATTCCATATTCAGCAGGGTCATCAAAACCAATAATAATATTTTTGTGACCACCTTTGCCATCTGGCACTAAAAATTCTTGGAAAGTTGCTCCCAAAGTTAGCAAACCAACCTGAATATCGTTATCATTAATAATAGAATATTTTTCAACATTTTTACCATCAATAGTTGCAATGATTTCTTGTGTTACTTTCATTTTGTCATCCTCTTTCTTAGGTCTTACCTTTATTTTACTCTTCATAAATTTCTTTGTAAACGTTTACTTAGTTATTTTACCAAGGTTTTACTAAAACATTTGTTTACTAAAAAAGAGAGAACCTTGCAGTCCTCTCCTCTATTAATGTTTAGGAATCTCTAACGTTTCATACCATTAATAACAACCGATGGGTCCTGCCTAAAGGAGATTATGTTAGACAAGGATTTGTTAAATTCTAAGTTTCAGGTATAGGTATATGTGTTTTAAGTATTAAAGGTGAGTTTCAACTGTCATTAATTCATATGAAAATGATTTTAGAATTTCTAAACATAATGCAAATTAATACGATGGGCGCTTAAAAGGAGTCCTAACTTTTACTCATCAAAAAATGAAGAAAAACATAATGTCGACACCCATCAAAAATCGCTAAAACTTTTCTAGTCATCACCCCTTTCAAGGATATTTTTAGTTAACTTTTTTAAATCTTCATTGAGGTACTCCTAAAGTACACTCGCCCACCCATGCTTTTACTGTGCTTATTCTTTGCTAACAACGCCGATTAAACGTTTTTTGTAAATCAGCGCTGCCGGGATTAAAATAATGACGCTACCGCACCATGCTGCTGGATTGGCACAAACCACACCAGTATAACCGACAGTTGCGAGTCCAACAATTGAAACCACAACACGCATGATTAATTCCATAACCCCTGCAAGTGTCGGTGCAAAACTGCGTCCTAATCCTTGAATGAAACCTCGTACGATAAAAAGAATTGCCAAAATCCAGTAACACAAACCGTTAATCATATAAGCAATTTTTGCTAAATGATAGACATTTTCAGAAGGATGATTGATAAAAAGTCCGGAGAAGAAACGGTCAAATGTCACCAGAAGTAGGGCGAAGGCGATTGCCCAAATAACAACAATGTACAGCGTATGGCGAAGTCCTTCTATTAGGCGTTTAAATTTGTGGGCTCCGTAGTTTTGCGCTGTAAAGGTTGACATGGCTTGCGCGAGATTCATCATCGGAAGCATAGCTAATTGGTCTGTTTTTGCAGTAATGCTTTGAGCAGCAATTGCAACTGTTCCCAAATTATTTAAAACAATTTGGAGTGTTAGCGAACCAAGGGCAATAATACTATTTTGAAATGCCATCGGAAATCCTAACCTCGCATGAAGTTTCAAATCAGCAGAGTTCAATCTATAGTCGCTTCTTTTCAGATGGAAGTACGGAACTTTTCTTCTAATGTAGATAAGTAAAAAAATTACTGAAAAAAGTTGTGCTTCTACTGTTGCAACCCCTGCACCAAAAACTCCCATATGCAAAGTTAAAATATAGAGAAAATCAAGACCGATATTCATCAGACAGGCTAAGACTAGGGCAATCAGAGGCGTCGTTGAATTCCCGACTGCTCGTAATACATTTGATAGATAGTTAAATAGTACTGTAAATACCGCACCGCCAAAGATAGATATTAGAAAGCGCTCACAATATTTTATTAGACTATCTGGCGTTTGCATCAATTCCAGTAACTGTCTTAAAAAGAGCAGTGAAAAGATACTCAAAATTAAACTAACGACTATCGTATAGAACAAGCCGTGAACGTAACTACGTTTCAGACCGACATAATCTCTAGCGCCAAAGCGCTGGGCGACAATGATGGAAAAACCACCTGTCAGCCCTTGAGCAAATCCGATAATTAAGAAAGTCAAGCTCCCTGTCGCTCCAATACTTGCAAATGCTGTTTGACCTAGTGTGTGACCAACAATCATAGCATCAGCAAAGTTATAAGCCAGTTGAAAAAAGCTCCCTATAATTAATGGAATCGTAAATAGAATAATAACCTTAATCGGTTTTCCTTGCGTTAAATCCTGCATGTAACACCTCTTAAAAGGACAAAGCTACTTAGATAACTCTCCTTTCGTGCTACCATATCGCTCCTTATTCTGGAATACGAATAGTTGCTACAGACATTGGTGGGATTGTGATTGATAATTGACCATCAACCAATTTTGCACCATCAAAGTCTTTGATAGTAATATTTTCTGGATGTTCAAAATCATTGTGTTCATCCATTTTATCAGCTGTAATGTAACGTGCTTCTGCGATAGTATCACCAAATTCACCAGCCACATCAAGTGTTTGTGTATCGGTCAATGAATAGTTGCAAAGTGAAATTGAAATCATGCCATCTTTCTTAGAAACGGTGTAAGAAAGTGTGTCAGATTCATCGCCATATGATGCCACTACGTCAGCATCTTGGTGAACTTTGTACAAATCAAAGACATGATAACTTGGTGTTTTCACCATTTTATCGCCTTCAGTCAAAATCATTGCTTGCAAGACGTTAACAGTTTGCGCAATATTTGCCATATGAACACGGTCAGCGTGTTTGTGGAAGATATTCAATGTCAAAGCAGCAACCATGGCATCACGAATTGTATTTTGTTGGTAAAGGAATCCTGGGTTTGTACCTGGTTCGACAGCAAGCCATGAACCCCATTCATCAACTATCAAACCAACACGTTTTTCAGGGTCGTATTTGTCCATGATAGTGCTGTGTTTTGTGATGAGTTCATCCATTTTCTTAGCACTTTTAAGAAGTGACCACCATTGTGATTCTTCAAAACCAAGTGCTGGTCCTTTGTCTTCCCAAGCACCAGTAAGTGCATAGTGGTGCAAGCTAATACCGTCCATAAATGGTGCAGCAATTGACATGACACGGTCCATCCAGTTGTAGTCATCAATATTTGGACCACAAGCAATTTTATAAATTTTGTCTTTACCATATTGGCGGACAAATGTTTGATAGCGACGGTAAACATCTGCGTAGTAATCTGGACGCATGTTACCACCACAGCCCCAGCTTTCATTACCAACACCGAAGAATTTTACTTTCCATGGGTCATCATGACCATTTTCACGACGAAGGTTTGCCATTGGAGATTCGCCGTCCATAGTCATGTACTCAATCCATTCTTGCATTTCTTGGACTGTACCACTACCAACGTTACCGTTGATGTATGCTTCACAGCCAAGTTGGCGAAGCAATTCAAAATATTCGTGTGTACCGAAGTGGTTATTTTCAGTTACACCACCCCAGTTAGTGTTAACAATTTTTTTACGGTTTTCTTTTGGACCAATACCATCTTTCCAGTGATATTCATCCGCAAAACAACCACCTGGCCATCGAAGAACTGGGATTTTTATATTTTTTAAAGCCTCGACGACATCAGTACGCATACCGTTGACATTTGGAATTGATGAATCTTCACCGACATAAATCCCTTCATAAATACAACGTCCTAGGTGTTCAGCAAAATGCCCATAAATGTATTTTGAAATTTTAGGTCCTTTTTCTTTTGTTAAGGTAATTTTCATTTTTTCTCCTTATCACACTAAGTTTATTTACCTTGGAATGCTTTCCAATCTGCCATAAATTGTTTCAAGCCATTGTCAGTTAGTGGGTGTTGTGCCATTTTGTCAAACAATGGTGCTGGGATAGTCGCGATGTGCGCACCGCATTCTGCAACACCTTCAACTTGTGCTCGATTACGAATGCTTGCTGCGATGATTTCTGTATCAAAATCATAAAAATCAATAATATCTCGCAAATCTGAAATCAATTCATAAGCATCTGTTCCAATATCTTCAAGACGTCCAACAAATGGGCTAATAAATGTCGCACCAGCTTTGATTGCCATGAGCCCTTGAGACACTGTAAAAATCAGCGTCACGTTTGTTTTAATATGTTCTTTAGAAAGGACATTAACTGCTTTCAAACCTTCCATAGTCATTGGGATTTTGACAACGATGTTATCAGCCCATTTCGCAATGTCATGCGCTTGAGCAATCATTTCTTCGGCTGTTGTGCCAGTGACTTCTGCCGAAACAGGACCATCGACAATCTGACAAATTTCTTTGATGACTGTTTCGAAATCACGTCCCTCACGTGAAATGATTGTTGGATTTGTTGTCACACCATCCACAATACCTAATTCATTTACAGCTTTGATTGCTGCCACATCTGCTGTGTCTAAAAAGAATTTCACTTTTTTCTCCTTACCTTTTCTTATTTCACTGCAACTCGAATCATATTCCAAGATAAACCATCAAGAGTAACCTTAAGTTGGTCACCGTTAACAGCGCATTTATCAGAAGCAATTGGTTTAATGTCATCAGAAGTTAGGCTGTTGATTGCTTTAATATCATGACCTGACATGTGAGTAAATTCAAGCACATCTCCAAAAGCGAGCCCTAAACTATCCACAGACAAATCCATTTCTTCACGTGAACGGTTGACTGCAAAAATTGTCAATTCTGTTTCATCTTCATTCAAAACTGAAATAGTTTCAAGATACGGTACTTTGTCATAGTTTTCAGTCTTGTAACCATCACATGAAACAAGCGGTGTCATAACAGTACCTTTACCATGTTGTGCAGCTTGCATAAATGGATAGAAAATTGTTTGACGCCATGCTGGGCTTTCATTATCATTTTCTTCAGTGAAGATTGGAGCAATAACATTAACAAGTTGTGCTAGACAAGCAATCTTGATACGATCAGCGTGCTTCAACAATGTGATTAAAAGTGTTCCAAGTACCAAAACATCTTCAAAATTATAATGATCTTCTAGTTGTGGCGGCGCAATTAACCAAGGTTTGATTTGCTTATCATTTTCGTTTGAGTGGTACCAGATATTCCATTCATCAAATGAAAGATTCATCTGTTTCTTGCTGTGTTTTTTAGCTCTGACTGCATCACAGATAGCAACCACACCTTTGATAAAGTCATCCATATCAAGTGAAGATGCAAGATATTCTTCAAGATTATTAGCTGGATTACCGTAATATTGGTGAAGTGAAAGGTAATCAACGTAATCATAAGTATGGTCTAGAACAGTCAATTCCCAATCACCAAAAGTTGGCATATGGCTGGTAGAGCTACCACAAGCAACAAGTTCGATAGAATCATCAACCAATTTCATTGCTTTAGCTGTTTCTGCTGCTGCACGACCATATTCTTCAGCTGTTTTGTGACCAATTTGCCATGGGCCATCCATTTCATTTCCGATGCACCATGTTTTGAAACCAAACGGTTCTTTTTGACCGTTTTCGATACGTTTGTCACTCCAATAAGTTCCACCTTCAAAGTTACAATATTCAACTAAATGGCGGGCTTCGTCGATGCCTCTAGTTCCCAAATTGACTGCCATATTGACCTCAACACCGACTTCTTTTGCCCATTTTGCAAATTCGTGAATACCGACTTGGTTGGTTTCAATTGCACGCCATGCTAAATCTGTTCGGACAGGACGTTTGTCTTTTGGACCTACACCATCTTCCCAGTTATAACCTGATAAGAAATTTCCACCAGGATAGCGCACCAAAGTCACACCAAGTTCTTTAACTAACTCTTTAACGTCGTTACGGAAGCCATCTTCGTCACTAGAGATGTGATCAGGTTGGTAGATTCCTCCATAAACAGCTCTTCCCATGTGTTCAATAAATGAACCAAAGAGCCTTTTATCAACTTTTGAAATTGTCATATCTTTGACAACTCGTAAAGAAGCTTTCTGCATAATTTTCTCTTTTCTAAGACACCTAATAAATTAGGTCCCAAAACTTTAAATCTTTCTTGCTATAATGCCATAACCTTCAGTTGTCATCCCCGAAAGGACTTGTTCAGTATTTCCATCAACCATCTCTAACCAAGTTTTCACGAGATTTCCTTGCCACTTGAACTCATTGTCACCAGTTTTTTGATAGTCATTCTTTTTAATCGTTTCAGTAGTACTTTCTTGTAAATGACTGTATTTATCAAAACGGATGACCTTCCAATCACCGGCAAGTTCCAAACTTTTCTGTTTACAATCTTCTTCATACAAACAAGGCGACACCACTGGCCAACCATTTGATAACCAGGTTAATTTTCTAACATTTAGGAAAAATTCATCCGAAAATGCTTTTCGTCTAGCATGGTGCACCATGAATAATTGATTATCTGAACGTTTAAAAATCGAATTGTGCCCCGGAGCAAGTACCACCTTTTCACCAGAAAACTGATAACTGCCTAGCACTTTCATACCAATTTCATCAGGATGATGTGTAAAATCATCCATCGCATAACCTTTGCAATCAATATAAGGACCATCGATGTGACGTGAACGCGCAACTCGAATATTATAAGTATCATTCAAAGAATCATAAGAACAAAATAGATAATAATAATCCGTATCTGGATTGTAATAAATAAATCCACCTTCAATGGCTGTGTCGACACTTTGCGGACGCATGGCTACGCGTCTGCCAAAACCTGTTTCACTAGGTTTACCTGTTTTTTTATCCAAAGGCAAAATGTACAAGCCACCAAAGAATGACCCATACAACAACCACTGACTGCCTTCTTTGTCTGTCACAACATTTGCATCAATAGCATTATGATGACAAAGTTCAGAACTTGTCTTAACAACCAATCCTTGGTCTTTAAATGGACCAATGGGTGTTTTTGCAGTGGCTAAGCCAATATAAGATTTCGTACTGCCAAATGTTGATGTTGAATAATACATGCGATATTCATCGCCATAATGAATAATCTCAGGTGCCCAAAGGCCAAGAGCGTTACTCCACTCTTTAGCCTCTTTTGGAACACCAGGTAGGGCTTGCCCGATGAATGACCAATCAACTAAATCTCGTGACATTCGTATCGGCACTCCTGAAGTTTCAGGTTGTCTAGTATCTGTCGAATACAGAAAATACCGCCCATCATGCTCTATAATCGTCGGATCATGAACACCAAAGGTTAATTGATTCTCTTGCATCTCAATTCCTTTTTATCGTCTTTTCTTTTCATAAAAAATTCCTAGAACACCAGCTGCTACAACACCACAAACTGCTGATAACAAGCTTGGTTTTACAGAATTTTCTTTTCTCATCTCTTTAGTTTTATTAGTAGATGCTGCAACTACTGAACTCTTTTGGATTTTCTTAACTGTTTTAACTTTAGGAGAGTTGGTTTGATTTTGTTTTTCATGAGGAGTTGTCACATTATCAGAAACACTCATTTCTCGTGCAGCATGAGGAGTTGCTGCTAAAGTATTTGTTTTTGACAAAAGTGTTTGATTAATAATTTGTTTAAATCCAAAAATTGTATCAGCTTGTGCTTTTGCTACTACTACTTTTTGATTAGCTCGAGTCGTTTTTGTCGCTGATTTTTGAGTGACTTTGTAAGGTTTCACACCCCAAATCACTTCGTTATTATTGCCAACTAGGGCAAAAACAAGGCAAGGATTATGACTAGCACTTTCATCTTTTTGAACATCAAAGACACCTTTGTAAGTGACATTTTTTGTCTTGATGGTAATGTAGTAATTATTTCCTTTTTTAGTTTTTGTCCAAGTACCTGTTAAAGCTCCAGTCACGGTACCATTCGCATTTAATTGTAGGCGTGATTTTGGTAACGGTTGACCCGAAGTATCACGACCATGATTAACAAATTCATAATCACCTACGAATTGACCCTCACTTGCTTTTGTTAATGTCAAATCTGATTTACGGTATTCAAACGGCAGAGCAACTGGCCAATTATCTTCAGTCATGCGCATTGGGTGCACACGAACTTCGTGGTATTCAGTTCCTTGATTAAATCTAGTATGATTAACCAAATACCAATTGCCATCTTTATCAATAAATGCTGAATTGTGTCCTGGTGACATGTAAGCTGACTGCAGACTATCTAAGTTATAGTTACCCATAACCTTGATACCATAAGCATCATTAACAGGATCAGCAGTCCAACTTGTGTAAGTTGGGTGTTTGCCTTTAGCATCAACATAAAGTCCATCCACACGTTTTGAACGGAATAAACGCATGTTGTAGCCACCTTCACGACCAAGACCACCGTAAGTGATAAACATGTAGTAATAGTCAGTGTTCTTATCATAAATGATATAAGGTGCTTCACCAGATTGGTGATAGCCACCAATCAAATGGGTACCAAAGTATTTATCAATATGACGTCCATCAGCTGTCTTACCATCTTTTCCTGGGTAAATAGCTTTACCAGTTGTTTTATCTAATTCTAGAAGGTAAATCCCACCTGACCAAGAACCGTAACTCATATAAAGCTTGCCAGATTTATCATAAAAGACATTTGGGTCAATAGCATTTGGTGCGTAGTCATTATTGTAAGTATGACCATTATCACGGTTCCAGATTTCTGAAAATCCTGGTTCAATAACACCAGCGGCCATTAATTCATCAATGTTAGTACCTTTGTAATTAGTATTACGAGTGCTGCCGTCTGTAGAATCTTCTCTTGTAAAACCAGAATAAATCAAACTGTCAACGTAATCATATGGTCCTTCAGCTGTTTTTGAAACAGCGTAGCTAATGACTGAACGTCGCCAAGTTGATGACGTACAGAAATAATACATGTAAGCACCAGTTGAACCATCAGCCCATTTATAATCTGGATTCCAGACCATATCAGGCGCCCAAATTGCATAATGTCCGCCAGCACAATCCGCATCATCATATCCAGCCCATTCAAACGGCTTAGCAAGATTTTTATTTAAATCACCAAGAACACTTGATGGATTTTCATACTCGTGATTGAAAAGCGGTGTCCAGTTTTGCAAATCTTTTGATTTTGCTTGCCCTAAATGAGAACCAAAGATGTAATAAGTTCCTGTTTTTTCGTCGTAAAAAATAGAAGGGTCGTGAACAGAAGCACGTTTAAAATCTTTATCTTTGGCAGTTGCTGTGACAGTCACCTTGCTATCTGTTAAATCAACAGCAGGTACTTGATTATCAGCAAGTGTCTTTGTTTCAAGAGTCGTGCTTTCGTTATCCGCTGCTTGAGTAGGATTAACGTCAGAAGGAGTTTCAACTGACTCAACAGTTTTGTCTTGAATTGTAGAAACTTTTGTTTCTGACTGTGATTCAAGCTCTGTATCTACTTGATTTGCTACTTGTGTGTCAGTAGATACTTGTGACTCATTGTCAGAAGTCTGTGAATTAGCATCAACTTCTGTAGGATTTGTTTGATTCTCTTCAGGCAATGACTGCGATTGGCTGAGCAAAATCGGTGGCTCAGAAACTGCATTAGTTTCTTCTGCTTGGACAGTCACACCGCCTGATAACAAAGCAATGGACACTCCCAGTAGTACACTGCTTGCACCAAGATGACTTTTGCGAATTGAAAAGCGTTGGCGAACATTTCCATTTGTCTGCATGATTTTTCCTCCAAATACCCTTTTTAATATCCTAAAACCATGTCTTTTATCAACTATTACATTACTTGACCAGGCTCACCAAATACTGGAAATCCTTTATCATCCCAAGAAAAGATTTGAGCATTGGCGTGTCGGTTTGGATTATCAAGCGGATCACCAGCTTTATTTTTTTCAGGACGCGCATGGAAAATGAGAACATCTTTCGTATCATCTTCACTACGTGTGAATGAATTATGACCTGGACCATAAAGGTGATGGCGTTCAGATGAAACAAATACTGGTCTTTCTGATTTGTGCCAAGAATAACCATCTAGCAAATCATCATCAACATTTGCCCAAAGAAGCCCCATCGCATAATTTTCATCCGTTGCGCTGGCTGAATAAGTCACAAAAACTTTACCGTTTCGGATTAAAACTGCTGGTCCTTCATTAACCAAGAACCCTATTTTCTCCCAATCATACTCAGGAATGGTCAATAATTTTTGCGGACCTGTTAGTGTCCATGGATTTTCCATTTTTGAAATATAAAGGTTTGAATTGCCTGGAATGCGTGGATCAAGTTGTGCCCAAATGTAATACAAGTCATCTCCCAATTCAAAAGCTGTCGCATCAATGCTAAAGCTTTCGTACTGTGTTTTCACTTGTCCTTTTTCCACCCACTCACCCTCCATAGGGTTAGCGCTTTCATTTTCAAGTACAAACATACGATGATGATGAAATTGACTACGTTCAACCGCATCATCACTCGCTGCAAAATAAATGTACCATTTACCTCGTAGATAATGAATTTCTGGCGCCCAGACCAATTCACTTAGTGGTCCAGATTCGTGCGCATGCCAAATCGTTTTAACCTCAGCTGACTCCCCCAAGCCATTTAAGGTTTTTGCACGACGCAACTCAATCGTTTGATAACCAGGAACAGAACCTGTGAAGTAATAATAACCATCTGTGTGTTTATACACCCAAGGGTCAGCACGCTCCAGTACAATTGGATTGTGATATATTGTCTCTTTACTCATTAATTTTTCCCTTTTCTAATAAAGTAACTTTCAGACTTTAATTAGGCATACCTTTCTTTTTCAATTTAAATAGTTATTAACCCTACAATACATTAACACTTTTATTAAAATTTATTTCAACCATCCATGACTCTCATAATCATGACTTATCATTCTATAGGCAATATATATTACCAACGAAAACAAAACCAAACACATCCAATTTTTAAACATAGTTATGATCACCATTGCTATTAGGCTTATCAGCCCCAAAACTGTTGATCGTTTAAAAATAAATGGGCTTAAAAGTACTAATTTATAGTTTTTAAAAGTTAACCTGTCCATTTGAGTTGCCAAATAAGATACATGAAAAACTATAAATAAGCTGTAAACCATTAAAACAATCATAGGAATTTGAAATATCGCTTGAAGAAGGTCGTATTGGCTAATCATTAGAAGTTCAAAAAAAGCAATGATTTCTATAAGTACTGGCGCAAATAGAAATACCTTATTATTCTTAAAAGCTTCCCGATAATTGTGAATATAACGAAATATAAGCTCACCATAGCCATAACTATTTTCAAAAATTCTAGGAAGCTCAATCAATTTTAAAATAGCAATTGTACTAGGTATAGCACCAAATACAATTAATCCTACTATCGTGCCAGTTATCCATAAAAAATTTAAAATAACAAATAGTACAACTACATGTAGCCAATTCATTGCTTTTTGCCACATAATTCTTAACCTTTCATACCTGAAATTGCAACAGATTCAATAATTTGTTTTTGGAAAATAATAAATACAATTAATACTGGTAAAAGTGAAACTACTGAAGCCGCCATTATCAATGGATAGTCTGTTTGAATTGCATAAGCAGCATTCAAATTCGCAATAACAACTTGCAATGTTTGTTTTTCTGGAGAGTTCAAATAAATTAATGGTGCTAAATAATCATTCCATGTGCCCATAAACCAAAGAATAAATTGTGCAGCAATTGCCGGACGAATTAATGGAAAAATAAGATTGAAAAATATCTTTAAATAACTTGCACCATCAATTTTTGCCGCTTCAATAATTGAATCTGGAACACTTGATAAATATTGTCGTAAAAAGAAAATCATTGTGATATTACCAAATAATCCTGGAATAATTAATGGCAATAATGTATCAACCCATCCAATTTTTGAAAACATCATAAATTGCGGAATCATAACTGCAGGATAAGGAATCATAATAGCTGCAAGAAGAATTAAAAATAAGAGATTTTTAAATGGCATTTTTAATTTTGCAAACGAGAATGCTGCCATGCTAGAAGTAATCGTACCGATAATTGTAACTGTTAATGATACAATTACGGTATTTTTAATCCCTGAAGTAAGAGTATCTAAATCTAATAACCTCTTATAAGCATCTAATCTTACAGGATTTGGAATCCATTGTGGTGGTAATTGAAAAACACCACTTTTATCTTTTAATGAAGTTGAAACCATCCATAAAAGAGGACCGATCATAATAACTGAGCCTAATAATAAGATGATGACAATCAATACATGTGATAAATTTATTTTTTTCATGACATCCCCCTAATCAACCGTATATTCAGAACGGCTATTAATCCAAAATTGAAGAGCTGTAACTGCAAATACTATCACTGCCAATACTAATGCCATACTACATGCATATCCCATTTGCCAGTTTTTGAATGCTTTTTGCCAAATATACCAAACAATTGTTGCCGAGCTATACTCAGGACCACCAGTCGGTGTCATAATATTAATTTCTGTAAAAATTTGAGAACCACCAATAATATTAGTTACAATCAAGAAGAAAGTAACTGGTTTTACCATTGGCCAAGTGATATTTCTAAATTTTTGGAACGCCGTAGCACCATCAAGTTCTGCTGCTTCATAAAAAGTTTTTGGTACACTTTGGATAGCCGCTAAATAAAGCAACATTGAATATCCTAAACCTTTCCAAACAGTCATCAAAATAATAGCAGGTTTTACAGTTGCAGGATTTTGTAACCAGTTAGGACCATCAATACCAAAAATATCCAAAACTTGGTTAACTAAACCAAAATCACCATTATAAGCCCATTGCCACAAAATTGAAATGGCTGCCAAAGATGATATTACTGGAATATAATAAATTGTTCTAAAAATGGTTGTCCCTTTAATTCCTCTACTTAAAGCTGAAGCTAACGCGAACGAAAGAATTAACCCAATTGGAATACCCAACATCAAAAAAACTGTATTCCACATCGTTTTATAAAAATATGGGTCATGAATTAATTTTTGAAAATTTTCCAGTCCAATAAAATTCATTCTTCCTAAACCATTCCAATCAGTTAAGGAAGCATAAATTGAATATAGAAACGGTAATAGTGAGAATACTAAAAATCCAATAACTGGTAAAATTACAAACATAAATGCAACGCGATGTTCATGAGCATATAGATTACTTTTTTTCTTTGCTTTTATTGTTGACATCTCAACATCTCCTTACAAATAAGTAGGTGACTTATTCAGCCACCTACTCAGTTTTCTCTAGTCCAAATACTTAAAATGATATTATTTTAATAATTTAAAGTATTATTAAATCTAAATTATTTAGCGGTAGCTTTTTGCTGATTAATAGCATCCAATTTTTCTTGCATTTTTGGTTGAACTTCTTTGACATAATCTGCAGCTGTCTTCTTACCATCTAATACAGGTTGGATATTAATCCAAAATTCATCATACCATTCAGGATTATATGTATTAGCTCCTGGTAAAGCACGACCATAATCTTCAACAATATCAAGAAATTCTTTCTTGTTATTAGGTACAGTAGATGTATCTGATGCCCATTCTTCAGCCATATCTTTTAGATTAGGGATTTGAATTTTTGCATCTACAAGTTGTTGTTGACACTCTTTAGAAGCACATAGATATTCTACTAATTTAGCTGACTTTTCAGGATTTTTAGTTGTATTTGATACACCAATACCTAAAGATCCAATATAGGTTGCAGACTTACCTGTTTTACCTGCTGGCCAAGGAATTAAATCATATTCAAAGTCCAACTTATCATAAGTACTCATGTCCCAAGGTCCTACTGGGAAGAAAGCGATTTCTCCATTCATCCAACGTTGATATGTATCCAATGTTTGTGAATCACTAACTGATGGAGTTACTTTATAAACATTTTGAAGATCTGCCATAAATTGTAGTGCTTCTGTAAATTCAGGAGTATCGATTGTTACTTTATCCTTAGCTTCATTAGCCCAATCACCACCATTACTCCATACAAATGAAGGCAAGCTCCATTGAACATTAAAACCTGTTGCCCATTGATCAAGCTTACCATCACCATTAGAATCTCGTGTCAATTTTTTACAAACATCAACAAACTCGTCCCAAGTATAAGGCTTGTCAGGATCTGGAAGATCTACACCAGCAGCTTTAAACATATCCTTGTTGTAACCAAGTGCAAACGGTCCTACATCTTTTGGCAAACCGTAAATTGCACCTTTACCAATTTGTTTCCCATCATATCGATAACTGTTCACACCGTATTCCCAAATGTTATCTAAATCAAAATCCGATTTTTCAACATATTTTGTTATATCCTTAAGAACACCATTATCAGCATAGGCCATTACACTTCCTTGTTCAACATAGAAAACATCTGGAGTCTTACCTCCTGAAATAGCCGCCTGCAGCTTAGTAGAGTATTGGTCTGCATCAGTAGCAATAACTTTTACTTTTACATTTTCTTTTTTCTCAAATTCATCAATAGCAGCTTGATAAGCTTTTTTTTCATCTTCTGCTCCACGGAACATGAATGTTATAGTATCTGAATTTTCGCTGGCGGAAGAACTTTTACCACAACCTGTTACCATACATGCTCCTAAGCCAATAGTTGTGGCTAGAGCAGCTACTTTAAACCACTTGTTAACTTTCATTTTTTTACCTCAATCAAATTCCCTTTTTAATTTACATTTTTGTTTATTTCAATACAAAATCCCCTTCTGAAATAAACAAAACATTTAATTTTAAGATTAACGTTTTTATTAACTTTCTTATTCCATCTGCACCTCTCTCTTTTGCATTAAAAGCGCTTTCATATTTCGTATGATTTTATTATAGCACTTTAAGGTAACATTTCAAGTATTTTTTCTAGTTTTTTGATATATTTTTATTATTTTTTCTCTAAAATTAAGTTAATCATAAAGTTTATTTTAAGTTAATTCAGAATGTTATTGTTTACAAATATTAATAAATATGTTAATATTAATTCAAAAGGAGGTGCTTAATATGCAACTTGAAATCAATTCTGAAGCTCTGCCTGTTTACGAAGCACTCGCAAGTAAGGTACGATTACAAATCATTCAACTGCTTTCTAAAAAGCGGATGCACATCAAAGAAATCGCCGATGAATTACATTTGAGTAGTGCTATTATCACACAGCACATCAAAAAATTAGAAGAAGCTCAAATTGTAAAAACTGAGCGTATCGGCCACCAAAAAGTGGTTAGTCTTGGAATTGACCGCATCGAAATTAATTTTCCTAAGAAAATTTTTAATGCGTATTCAACTATTGAGACATCTATCCCTGTCGGTCACTACACAGACTACTCTGTTGAACCGACTTGTGGTTTAGCTAGCAAAGATGACTTTATCGGTCCTGTAGATGAGCCTCGTTACTTCATGGTTCCTGAACGTATGAAAGCTCAAATCGTTTGGTTTACTCAAGGTTTCTTGGAGTATCAGGCACCGAACTTACTTAAAAAAGATGACACCTTGAAGATGATGGAAATCTCTTTTGAAATTGCATCTGAGTTTCCATTTACCAACAACAACTGGCCATCTGATATCACATTTTCACTAAACGACCAAGAATTAGGTTCATGGACAAGCCCTGGTGACTTCGGAGATATCCGAGGAAAATACACCCCAAAATGGTATCCTGATCACCTAAATCAATACGGTCTTCTAAAAACAATTCGTATCACCGAGCACGGAACTAACATCGACGGTGACTTCCTATCACCACTTAAAATTTCTGATTTGGATGCTTCTGCTGATACTTGGAAATTCCGTTTTGAAGTTAAGGGTGATGCCGAAAACGTCGGTGGCTGTACACTATTTGGCGAAAACTTCGGCAATTACAAGCAAGACATTAAAGTTAAACTCTTTTATAGCTAATAAAGACATAAAAAGGACGGCTAAAAGCCGTCCTTTTTTCTTACCATTTTCCTTCTGGGCATGTTTTAACAGCTAAGGCTGTTCTGAATTTATAGTAGCAGCCACATTTTCCACAGGTGTGACCTACGCGTTGTGGACAAGTCTGACAGATTTCCTGACGACGTTGCCACTCAGTATCATCAACCAAATTAAACTCTAAGGCCAATTGTTGCTCAATTGACTCTTCGATTTCTTGGTCTGACAAGGTCACTTTTGCAGCGCAGCCAAAGCATGGTGCGGTCATGGTACATTCCTCCTTACTTCTGGAAACCAAACTTGCATATCTGTCTCACCTTGATTGCCCCAAAGATAATAAGGCATCATGACCAAATCAGATAAACGTGAGGTTTCTTCATAATCAAACTGATAAAGTGTCTTTTCTTGCCAAGCATCAACTTTCTGACAAGGAAGTGTCAAGCTAGTATATACTCCAAAATCTTTTGTCTCTTTTACAGCATGAGCTTGATTAACCAATTTAGAATCTAAGCGATAGTACTTCAAATTTGGATTGTCAACAGCTTGCGCACAATAAATAAATGGTCCTTTTTGAATAGCTACTTTGCCAATATCAGCTCGTACTTCTGGATTACTATGCACAGCTAAGACAGGCTGACCAAAATGCAAAACAATATGAGCACCGTCTTCTAGATAAACTTTTATGCGACGACCTTCACGTTGCAAAACTATAGCATTCTCACAAGTCACAACAAGGTCTTTTGCCCAATAAGGCTCTTGCAAATACAAAGTCTTCTGTACCCCAGAGTAAGTAATTTCAACCTTGTTTCCAAATGGAAAATCAGTTTTTTGTTCCAAAACAAAATCATTACCCTTCAACTGACTTGCGATGTAAAGATTAATAAACAGTTCATTGCCACTTTCTAGATAAATATAGCGCCCAATCGAGCCGATGGTGCGAGCAAAGTTTGGCGGACAACAAGCACAACCTAGCCAATCAGGACGTTGTGTCTTAACGTGACCTTTACCAGGATTATGGTGACAAGAATCAACATCAACTTCTAAAGGATTAACATAAAAGAAATGCTTTCCATCGGCAGAAGCACCTGACAAAATGCCGTTATAAAGAACGCGCTCCATGACATCGATATACTCTGCTTTTGGTGAAATTTGAAATAGCTCGTAAGCAAAATAAAGCAAAGCGATTGAAGCACATGCTTCACAGTACATGGTATCATTTGGCAAATCATAAGGACCAACAAAAGCTTCGCCGTGAACTGTCGATCCAACCCCACCAGTTACATACATTTTACGATGCACAATATCATTCCAAATATCTAGACAAGCTTGATAAAGCTCAGCATCAAAATCACGCGCCACAAGCTTTGCCATACCAGTTGCCATATAAAGCATACGCACCGCATGCCCAACAGCGTGTTTCTGGTGTTTTGGCTGCGTGTAAGCTTGCAAATACTCCAAATCAATCGTTGGATTATCATCTGATAAACCGTCAGCAAGATTTGCAGCTACTTCTTCCCGATAAAAATCTGGATTTTTTCCACGAACATCAATAAAGAATTGTGCCAAACGCAAATAAGACTCGTCCTTGGTATAATCATATAATTTTACAAGCGCTAATTCAATTTCCTGATGTCCATCGGCACCTTGAATCTGATTGTCACCATAACCAAAATGCTCAGCGATATTGCTAACAAAGCGTTTAGCGACCTGCAATAACTTATCTTTCCCTGTCGCCTTATCATAAGCAATTGCAGCTTCAATCAAATGCCCAGCGCAGTACAATTCATGACTAAAATAAAGCTGACGGTATTTCAATTTAGGAAATTTCAATTGGAAGTAAGTATCCAGGTACCCATCGTCTTCCTGAGCCTGCTCAATAATAGCAATCACTTCATCAGCTTTTGCTTCAAGTTTCGCATCTGGCTGGCTTTGCAAAATAACACCAACTGACTCTATCCATTTGTAAACATCGCTATCTTGGAAAAACCACCCGAAATGTTCTCCTGTCGTAAGCCCTGCAGCAATTTTAAAATTCTCAATCGCATGACTTTTTCCTGCTGGCAAACTATCATCCTTGCGCTCTGCTTGGACATCTACCGCAATCTCATCTTTTAGAACCTGTAATTGATAAGGAATCGTTTTTTCCTTGATTAAATGCAAATAATCTTGCCAAAAAGGCGAGGTAATTACAACATCCTTTAAATCGAATTCTTTCATAACCTATTCACCTGCATTAAAACTTCCAACTACCGAAAAAAGAGACCGCCAAACACATATCACACATGATTGACGACCTCCCTTCTCGTGTTAGAATAGTTAGATTTATAAGTATTAGTTTTTAAATATTAAAATGAAATCGTTAGCAACAATTAATTAATATTTTCCCATTGCCAATTTTGAACTTCAGGAATATCATCACCATTTTCACGGATGTAAGCAGTGTGATAAGCCACTTTATCATCCATTTCTTTAGCAAATTCAGCCGCTTTGTCACCAAGGACTGCTTGAGCAGCATCTTTTGCAATATGGAATCGGTCCATTTCTGAAAGGACACGCATATCAAATGGTGTTGTGATATCACCATTTTCACGGTAACCATGAACGTAAACGTTGTGGTTAGCACGATTGAAGAACAAATCGCGAATCATGTCTTCATAGCCGTGGAAACCAAAGATGACTGGTTTATCTGTTGTGAAGAGTTTGTTAAATTCTTCATCAGAAAGACCACGAGGGTCAACTTTTGGTGAACGAAGTTTAAGAATATCCACAACGTTGATAAAGCGAATCTTGATATCTGGGAAGGCTTTGTGAAGAATTGAAATACCAGCTAGAACTTCCAAGTTTGGTTCTGTACCAGCTGCTGCAAAGACAACATCAGGTTCTTGACCGTGGTCATTTGAAGCCCAGTCGATTACTTTATAACCTTCACGCGCTAATTCTTCTGCTTCTTCAACAGAATAGAATTGAGGACGTGGGTGTTTAGATGTGACAAGGACATTGATTTTATCTTCATCAGCAAGAGCTTTTTCCATGACTGCAAAGAGTGAGTTTGAGTCAGCTGGCAAGTATTCACGAATGAATTCTGGTGTTTTTTCTGCCAAGTGAGTCAAGAGACCTGGGTCTTGGTGAGTGTAACCATTATGGTCTTGTTGAAAAACAGTTGATGTTGCAATCAAGTTAAGTGATGGGTAGTTTTTACGCCAATCAGTGTGTGTTTTTGATTTACGCAACCATTTGAAGTGTTGGGTAATCATTGAATCAACAACACGAAGGAATGATTCATAAGATGCAAAAAATCCGTGACGTCCAGTCAAGACATAACCTTCCAAGAAACCTTCTGCTTGGTGCTCTGACAATTGTGAATCAATAACACGACCAACTGGTGAAATCCATTCATCGTATGAGTCATCACGACGACCAAGCCATTGACGATTAGTAACTTTGAAGACATTGTTCAAACGGTTTGATTTTGTTTCATCAGGACCAAAGATACGGAAGTTGTCTGGGTTTGCTTGCATCAAGTCAGCAACATAATTACCAAACTCAATCATATCTTGTTTCATGACACTACCAGGTTTTGTAGTGTCAATAGCATGTTTGCGCCAATCAGCAAGGTCAAGTTTTTTAACAACACCGGCATTAGTGATTGGGTTCATTGACATACGGCGGTCACCTTTTGGTGAAATCGCACGAATTTCTTCTTTGATGTAACCTTTTTCATCAAAGAGTTCTTCTGGACGATATGAATTCAACCAACTTGTCAAATGGTCAATATATTCCATGTGACCTGCTTCAACTGGAATTGGAACTTGGTGAGCACGGAAACCACCTTCAATTGGTTCACCATTCCATTCTTTTGGACCAGTCCAACCTTTTGGAATACGAACAATAAGTACTGGCCAAACTGGTTGTGTAGCTTCTTCTGCTGGATGTTTACGAGCTTCAGCTTGGATAGCTTTGATTTCTTCGATAACAGCATCAAGTGTTTCTGCCATTTGACCGTGAATAACTTCAGGGTCTTTACCTTCTACAAAGTAAGGTTTCCAACCAAATCCTTCAAACAAGTGAGTCAATTCTTCATCTGTTTTACGGGCAAGAATTGTTGGATTGTGAATTTTACCACCATTTAGGTAAAGGATTGGAAGAACAGCACCATCATTAACTGGGTTGATGAATGTATTTGAGAACCAACCAGCATTAAGCGGACCAGTTTCAGCTTCACCATCACCGATAACAGTTGCGGCAATCACATCAGGATTATCAAGGATAGCACCTGTGGCATGCGAAAGAGCATAACCAAGTTCACCACCTTCGTGGATAGATCCTGGTGTTTCTGGCGCAGCGTGTGATGCAATACCACCAGGGAATGAGAAGATTTTACAAAGTTTTTTAAGACCTGCTTCATCTTGTGTAATTTGTGGATAACGTTCAGTGTATGAACCGTCAATGTATGAGTTAGAAACCATAACTTGTCCACCGTGACCAGGTCCTTCAATGTAAAACATGTTAAGATCGTATTTATTGATAACACGGTTCAAGTGAGCATAAATAAAGTTTTGCCCAGCAATTGTTCCCCAGTGACCAATTGGGTGAACTTTAACATCTTCTTTAGTCACTTCACGACGCATCAATGGATTATCTTTCAAATACATTTGCGCTACTGAAATGTAGTTAGCTGCTCGCCACCAAGCATCAACTTTTGATAGGTATTCTTTTGAATTAAAGTCTGTCATAACCATCGCTTTCTTTTCTAAAAAATTTTTTAAAAATAATGGGAGAAAGACTGATTGCACACAGTCAATCTCTCATCGATACAAACAAATAAATAGGAGTGAGAAGTATTTTCTTATTTTCTAATTAGGGATTATTATTTAATGACTACGTAATCAACACCGACCATTTTAGCCCAAGCAACAACTTGGTCAGATGTAGCGTTAAGTGAAACAACTGTGTGGTGACCGCCACCAGCTTCAATCCAAGATTTCACACCTTCATGGAAGTTTGGTTTTACTTCCCAAAGAACACGTGCTACTGGAAGATTTGGTGCAGCTTCTGTTGGTTCGAAGGCTTCAACTTCGTTAATCAAAAGTTTGAAGTTTGTACCAAAGTCAGCCATTGAAACGACAACACCAGAACCCGCTTTACCATCAAAGATTAAACGAGCTGGATCTTCTTTACCACCGATACCAAGTGGGTTAACACTGATTTTTGGTTTGTTGTGCGCAAGAGTTGGGTCAACTTCAAGCATGTGAGATTCAAGAGCAGCTTCTTTACCTGCAGCAAGTTCATAAGTGTAATCTTCCATAAATCCAGTGCTTTGGTTGTGAGACATTACTTTCATGAAGCGGTCAAGCGCAGCTGTTTTCCAGTCACCTTCACCAGCAAATCCATAACCTTGTGCCATCAAACGTTGAACAGCAAGACCTGGAAGTTGTTTCATACCATGAAGGTCTTCAAAGTTATCTGAGAAGGCAGTGTAGCCACCAGCATCCAAGAAACGTTTCAAAGCAATTTCATAACGCGCTTGTTCTTTGACATGGCTTTCCCAAGTTTCAACATCGTAATTACCATAATCAAAGTCATAAAGTTCTTTGTATTCAGCAAAGAGAGCATCGACTTCTTCGTCAGTGACTTGATTAATCACTTCAACCAAATCTCCGATACCAAAGTAATCTACTGTCCAACCAAATTTAATTTGTGCTTCGATTTTATCACCGTCAGTAACAGCAACGTTACGCATGTTATCACCAAAACGAGCAACTTTGATTTCAAAACCAGAATTGTAAGCTACAGCGACATCCATCCAGTCACCGATTTGTTTTTGAACATCTTCGTTTTTCCAGTAACCAACAACGACTTTATTATTTTTTTGGAGACGAGCATTGATATAACCATATTCACGATCACCGTGAGCTGATTGGTTCAAGTTCATGAAATCCATGTCGATTGTTGCCCAAGGAATTGATTCGTTAAATTGAGTTGCCAAGTGCAACAATGGTTTTTGAAGCAATTTTGTTCCGCGAATCCACATTTTAGCAGGTGAGAATGTGTGCATCCAAGTCACAACACCAGCAACTTCATCACGATAGTTAATTTCTTTCATCAATTTTGTGATGTTGTCAGCTGAAACAGCCAATTCTTCTTGGAAAACAAGTGGATAAGGAAGGTTACCGCTAGCATTCAAAGTTGCGACCATTTCACGCGCATGTTTTTTAACTTCTTCAAGAGCATCTTCACCATACAAATGTTGTGAACCAACGACAAACCAAAATTCTTTTTTTGCTTCTAACATAATAAACTCCTTTATATTTTCTTTAATTCTTAATCACAAGTTAACGATTTGCTTGACCGTAATAGGCATTTTTACCATGTTTACGGTTATAGTGTTTATCAGAGATGTATTGTGGCAACTCTGGTGCAAATGGGTTTAGGAAGCGTGTGATAGCATTCATGCGACAAACTTCTTCCAAGACCACTGCATGCATGACAGCATCATAAGCATCTGTCCCCCACGTAAATGGACCGTGCCCTTGCAAAAGCACTCCAGGAACAGCCATCGGATCCAAGCCACGTTCGGTAAATGTTTCTACGATAACATTACCTGTTTCGTGTTCATATCCCGCATCCAATTCTTCTTTTGTTAAGAAGCGTGCACAAGGAACTGAACCGTAAAATGTGTCGGCATGAGTTGTTCCCATCGCTGGAACATCAAGACCAGATTGTGCCCAACTTGCTGCCCAAGGTGAGTGAGTATGAACGATACCACCAATCTCTGGGTAAGTTTTATAGAGTACCGCATGGGTTGGCATATCTGATGATGGTCGAAGGTCACCTTCAACAACATTTCCATCAAAATCACAAACCACCATATCATCTGCTGTCATCTTGTCATAATCAACACCTGATGGTTTGATGACAAAGAGTCCTGACTCACGGTCAACCTCACTGACATTTCCCCATGTGTATTGGATAAGGTGACGTTTTGGTAATTCCAAGTTAGCTTGATAGACTTTTTCTTTTAAATCTTCTAACATGTCTTTCTCCTAAATCGTTTCAACTGCTGCTCGTTCAACAGCTAATCCCTTTTTGTATTTTTCCAAGAAAGCTTTAAAGCCTTCAACATCTGCAGCATCTGGTTCAATAGTTGCTACATCAGCATCTGCAAAGACAACTTCTTCAAGATAATCAGCAAGTGAACGTTCAGTGTGAGTCATATAATCTGCAAGAAGAGCAATTCCCCAAGCACCACCTTCACCAGCTGTTTCCATTACAGATACCGGACTGTTAATCGCAGCTGCTAACAAACTTTGACCAACTTTAGGTGTTTTGAAAATACCGCCATGACCAAGAATCTTATCAATTTGGATATTTTCTTCATCGACCAAGATTTCCATCCCAATTGCAAGTGTTGAGAATGCTGATAGGATGTGGCTGCGCATCAAATTTGAAACGTTAAAATTGCTATCTGGTGTGCGAACAAGAACCGGACGACCTTCATTGATATTTGTAATGCTTTCGCCTGAGTAATAACCGTAGCTTAGAACACCACCACAATCTTTATCACCTGACAAAGCTGTGTTAAAAAGAAGTGGGTAAATGTAAGCTGTACTGATTGGTTTACCACACAAGCCTGAGAATTCTTGGAACATTTTCACCCAGGCATTGATATCAGAAGTACAGTTATTAGCGTGAACCATAGCCACTGAATCACCAACCGGTGTTGTGACAATATCAATTTCTGGATGAAGTTTCTTCAAGGCTTTTTCAAGAACAATCATGGCAAAAATTGAAGTTCCTGCTGAGACGTTACCAGTTCGTTTAGCCACACTATTTGTCGCTACCATACCAGTTCCAGCATCTCCTTCTGGTGGGCAAAGTTTTGAGCCTGCTTCCAATTCACCACTTGGGTCTAGTAGTTTAGCACCTTCTTCTGTCAAAACACCAGCTAGCGTACCTGCTGTTAAAACTTTTGGCAACAAGTCTTTTAATTGCCACGGAACGTCGTAAGATTCAACTTTCTTAGCAAAGAGATTCAAAAAATCTTGGTTATAATCACCTGTTTCTGAATCAATCGGAAACATTCCTGAAGCATCTCCGACACCGAGAACTTTCTCACCAGTCAATTGCCAGTGAATGTAGCCAGCTAAAGTTGTCAGATAATCAATATTTGAAACGTGTTCTTCTTTGTTTAACATCGCTTGGTAGAGGTGAGCGATACTCCAACGTTCTGGAATATTAAAATCAAATAAATCACTTAATTCCTTAGCGGCTTGAGCTGTAATAGTATTTCGCCAAGTTCTAAATGGAACGAGCAAGTTGCCTTCTTTGTCAAAAGCCATGTAGCCGTGCATCATTGCACTAAAACCAATTTGTCCGATCTTTTTAAGTGGAACTTGATATTTCTTAGCAACATCTGCTTTTAAATTACGGTAAGATGTCTGTAAACCTGTCCATATGTCTTCTAATGAATATGTCCAAATTCCATCGACAAGTTTATTTTCCCAATTGTAACTTCCAGAAGCAATTGGTCTTTGCTTGCTATCAATTAACACTGATTTTATGCGGGTTGAGCCAAATTCAACCCCTAGTGATACGTGACCATTTTTAATGTCATCAATAACATGCACCATGGATAGCCCTCCTTTTGTATCCGTTTTCAAATTTCGAGATTATTATAACACTTCTGTTCGGACATGTAAATAGATAAAATAAAATTTGTTCGGACAAAAAGAAAAATAAGTCACAAAAAAAGTCCCATAAATGGGACAGCATCAAGCTTTTTCTATCATTTTTTAACGTCAAAAATTTTTTAAATTTCTTTTACAGAATCTCGTTCAATCATCTCAGGCGCATAAAGAATCGATGTCATCTCAGTATTCTTTTCGATAGCATTGATTAATTGCTGCGCAGCCTCTTGACCAAGCTGCTTTTTAGGATGTTTAACGCTTGTAATTAATTGCGCTTGAGCCAAATATGAATTATCGTGACTAACCAAGGAAATATCTTTAGGCACAGTTAACCCGACCTCACGCAATGCCTGAATGAGTTGACTTGCCACTTGGTCGTTGTAGCAGACAATTGCCGTTGGAGCATCTGTTGAAGCCAAAATGTCCTCAACATAACGCACGATTGCCTCTTTTTGATTTTTCGTCGTAAAGGTTGCAATATAGCGAGATTGGAATGGCAAACCAGCTTCTTCATGCATCTTGATAAAGCCTTTCATACGCAATTTACCTTGCATATCATCCATCTTGGCAATAAGCCCAACCTTAGTATGGCCTTTACCGATAAGATATTTGGTTGCTTCATAACCAGCTTGTTCATCATCAAGACTCGCATAAGGCACATCCAACATGTCGTAGCAGGCATTCAAAAAATAAACTGGCACTCCATCTTCACGCAATTGAGAGTAATAAGCAATATTAGGATTGTATTCGTTACTTGAAGTCGGTTCAACCAAAAAGCCGTCAACCCCTTGGGAAATCATACTTTTAAGGCACTCCTCTTCTTGTGCAGGGTCATTATTTGTTGCATTAAGCATCAGAGAATAGCCGTGCTCACGAAGCACTTCTTCAATCCCTTCAATAATCGTTGGGAAGATATAATCAGACAAATAAGTCGTAATAACACCAATTGTTTTGGTAGCTTGAGTCTTATTTTTTGATGTATCTTTATAATTCAAAACAAAGGTTCCTGAACCTTTTTCAGCTTTCAAATATCCTTGTTGAATCAACAAACTAAGAGCTTGTCGCACAGTATGGCGGCTAACTTGATAAATCTCTTGCAGCTTGCTTTCTGGTGGAATCACACTTCCAATCGGGTATTCCCCGTTTAAAATTTTTTCTAAAAGATCATCTGCAAGTATCTGGTACTTAGCTGCCATAATTTTTCTCCTTCTAACATGTACGTACATTAAGTTTATCACAAGTTGGAGATGTCTGCAAGTTTTTATTAGCGTCGTTAATAAAAATACAAAATAAACTAAAAACTGACACTGGTTAACACTCAGCGTCAGTTTCTTGTGTTTTTATGATTGACTGAGACCTAAGACTTCTTACCTGATTTCTTTCGAGATAGGAAGATTGCTAAACCAATAGCTGCAAATCCAATAAGTCCAGTTTCTGCGATATACACTCCAGTCCTTGGAAGGTTACCTCTGTTTTGAGCATGTGCTCTAGCTTTCCTTGACTGTTCATGTGAAGTTGGCTTTGCCGTTTGTGACTGAGAACCTGGTACAACTGGAACTTCTTTAGTTTCAACTTCAAGTACCATGTCTTCATAAACAGCTGGCAATGTATATTCGCCGTTTACAATTTTGTCTGTTATATCAACACCATTTAGCCGTACCCTTGCTAACTCATAGCCCTGAGGTAATACAAATACTAGATTAGGTTGAGATTGGCGTTCTAGTGCAAATTCAGTACCTTCATTGCCGCCAATTCTAGCCCTAACACCACTATTATTGACATCAACAACCACTAATTTTTGAGTTGCAGGAACCGTAGTGGAGATAATTGCATTGTTTGTAGATCCTGCATCTTCAGCTAAAGCAGTTGTGGCATAGCAAGGGAACAAGCATAGGCATAATCCTAGAACAACTAATTTTTTCATAGCGCTCCCCTCACTTTGTATACTCAATATTAAATATTACCGTATCATCGTAATCACCAGCAAAAGCCTTATTCCAACTATCTTGGGTAATACCAATGTTCAAATCAGTCTTTTCGCCAGCGGTACGGTAACGTGCTTGGGTGAACTTTTCACCACTAGTACTTGCTGTGCCTTTATAAATGGCATAAGGAATCGTTTTTTTAGCATCTGTTTTATTAACAAGCTTTTTATTAGACTTCAAGCTAACTTTAACACATTTACCGTATTCAAGACGAGCTTGTGTTAATGTGATAGCTCCAAAATCTGTTTTAGTTTGATTAAAAGGTACAGCCACGTTACGTGGAATCGTTACAGTATAAGTTGGTTCAATATTTGTTACAACTTGAACATCTTTACTTTCAGCTGATGCTCCTTGTGCCAAAAATATTGAAACTACCGCTACCATAAGGCTTCCGCAAAATAGCCTTCTTATCATGCGTGTTTTCCCTTCTTAGTCATAAAATATCACTGACGGGCGTTCACAACATTGAGTGTAAATACAACAGTATCGCCGAATGCACCTGCATATTGTGGAACTTCATCAGTTGTATAAGTGATTGGAACTTCTTGTTTAGCAGTAGATGTTTCAAATAATGCAACACGTCCACCTGCTCTCTTATTTCTTACTTTACCAAACTGCCCCGAAACAGTATAGGGAAGTTGATAACGAGCTCTTGGCGATGTCTTTAAGTTAAAACGACTATCACTGGTCACTCTTACTTCCAGATTTTGACGCTCCCTAAGCAGTACACTTTCAGCTGTGAGTGACTCAGTTTTAGAGTAAATACCACTCTCAGTCTTTTCAAGTGTTACTTTAGGTGGAATTGTCACAGTATAAGTAGGTTCAATATTAAATTCAACATCTGTATTATCAGCATAAGCTGTTGTCGCAACACCAAGTGCTGCTGTGGCTAAAGCCACTGACAATCCTTTAAATACCTTTTTCATTTTCTTTACCATTCATTATCTTTTTAGTAAAACTCACTCTAACTATATAGCTGATTAGTAATATCTACGCCATTGACACTAATCGAATTCAATGTCACAGCATATGTAGCTTGTTTTGGGTTTGTTACTACATAAGTATTGCTGGCTTTATTAAAAGTAATTGTCGCATCATTCCTACTACTATTTGCTTGTCCAAACGTTACAACAAGAGTATCGCCAGATTGCACAGCACTCTTTACACTCGCAAACTCAGATTGTATTGTGTACCCACCATTTGAGTTAGTTAATGTCACTTCATGTGATCCTGTTCGACCATAGTTTACATTAAGATTAATGACACTACCATTCACAAATGCATCAACTAGCGTTGTCATTGTAGGAGTAGGAGCATCCACGGTAACTTGACAAGTAGCACTCTGACCACCTGCTGTAGCTGTGATAGTTGCTGTTCCAGCAGCTTTAGCTTCATACGCACCTGTTGTGGCATCAATTACTAAGACATCTGGATTACCGCTCGCCCATGTCACAGTCTTATCTGTAGCACCTTCTGGGCCTACAGTTGCTGTCAATGTGCCTGTAGCTCCAACGTCTAATGTACTTGGAGCGTTATTGATAGAAACACTAGTTACTGGAACATTCACTGTAACAGTACAAGTAGCTGTCTTGCCATCTGCTGCTGTAACTGTAACAGTGGCCGTACCCGCAGCTTTGGCTTCGTACGTACCTGTTGTGGCATCAATTACTAAGACATCTGGATTACCGCTCGCCCATGTCACAGTCTTGTCTGTAGCACCTTCTGGTCCAACAGTTGCTGTCAATGTGCCTGTAGCTCCAACGCCTAATGCATTTGTTGGGGCATTATCAATAGCAACACTAGTTACTGGTACATATGGAGTATTCACTGTAACAGTACAAGTAGCTGTCTTACCATCTGCTGCTGTAACTGTAACAGTGGCTGTACCCGCAGCTTTGGCTTCGTACGTACCTGTTGTGGCATCAATTACTAAAACATCTGGATTACCGCTCGCCCATGTCACAGTCTTATCTGTAGCATCTTCTGGGCCTACAGTTGCTGTCAATGTACCTGTAGCTCCAACATTTAATGTACTCGGAGCGCTATTGATAGAAACACTAGTTACTGGAACATAGTTACTATTAGGACTTACCGAAATATCAAATGTCAGGTTTTCGGTATATGAGCCTGCATAATCAGCTGCTTCTGGTTTTGTAAAATTAAGAGTTGTTTCACCATCACTTGTAAATCGAGCTACAGTATCTCCAACTGAAACATTTCTCCGATTTTTTCTGATACTGTAACTTAACGTATCATTAGTTTTTGCTTCTCTCAGATGAAAAGTACTACCTTTTATCGTATTACTTGCTTGAGCAAGTTTTACACTAATCGGAGTATATCTAGTCGTGTCAATAGAGACACCTTCAGCTTTAATGGTAGCTACCGGATTACTATCTGCAAGATTAACAGTTGCTGGAATTGTTACGGTGTAAGTTGGTGCATTTGTATCTGCAGCAACTTGTCCAGCAGCTAACGTTAACCCCGAGAAGGCAACAGCCGCCATTAAAAGTCTTTGTGCATTTTTCATATCCATCACCTCTCTTAGTGAGAAGGGCGTGTAGCAATCGTAAATGTCAAGTTTTCAGTGTGTGTACCTGCATAAGTTGCGCCGCTAGCTTTTGAGAATGTCAAACTAGATCTCTGTTCACGTTTTTCTGTTTCAAAACGAGCTACACTATCTCCGATTTTAATATCATTACGACCTTGACGGATAGTATAAGTAGCTACTGATGAACCATTTTTAGCGTGGAATTCATAGCCTCTATTAGTATTTGAAGCGCCAGTCAAATTAACTGAAAGGACTTTACCTCTTTCAAGCAATACATCAGCTGCAGTAATAGTTGCAGATACAGATTTATCAGCTTTAAGAGATACAGTAGCAGGAATTGTTACAGTGTATTTAGATTGTACATCATAAACTGTTTGTAATGTTTTAGCATCATTTTGAGGAGCAGGGTCATCTGCAAAAACTGCAGCAGGAGCAAATGCTGCTAAGCCTGCTACGGCAACTCCGGCAACCAAAACTTTTTTCACAATTTCCTTTTTCATTTTAGTATCCTCCATTAACTATTTCGCAATAAGGACGGTTTCAACATTAGCACCATTAAGTGCTGTTGATTTGTCTAAGGCAACAGTTGAAATTTTAATTGTAGCTTTGTACTCTCCTTCCGAAAGTGGGCGTTTTAATGTTACATCAGAGATAGTTTGTCCTGCTGGAACATAATCTGATTCATAAATGGTTTCATCATTATCATTTAGAACAATTTCAAATTTAAAGTAACAAGGATTTCCTTCAGGGTTAGTCAATGCCATGGTAACATCTTGAGTATCCTTTGCTATCGTAATTGTTGGATAGCCAGGAATCTTGATACCTGTCGTTGAGCTGTCCTCAGTTTCTGCCTTTTTGCTCTTCTTGCCGGCATTGGAATCAATTTTAAATGATGAATTACTAGTTACAGTAGCCTGATTACTTCCAAACCAATTATTCCAATTAAGTCCAACTGTTACGCCACCAATTAGTACCAAAAGCAATAAAACAATAAAAATTATGTTTTTTTTCTGCATTGTACCGTTAGCTTTGTCTTTTGCCAACTGCAACCACCTCCTAAGTAAACTACCTACTTTATTCGTGTAAGCGCTTTACAATTATATTATTGCTTTTTGTTTACAATATGTCAAATCATTTGAGGGGTTATTTTACTTATAAAAATAACGCATAGGAAATACCCTATGCGTTATTATTTTTATTTACATCAAAAACTTATTTTACAACAATGTTAACAAGTTTATTAGGTACCGCTCAAAAGCTCTGGGAGAGGTTTTGAGGTGGGAAATAAATCTAATAAACTTGTATCAAAAAACTATTTTACAACAATGTTAACAAGTTTATTAGGTACCGCAATCACTTTGATAATGTCTTTACCAGCGATTTCATCTTGAATTTTTTCGTTTGCAAGAGCAAGTTTTTCAAGTTCTTCACGGCTTGAGTCTTTTGGTACAACAAGTTTTGCACGAACTTTACCTTTGATTTGGATAACAATTTCAACGTCGTTTTCAACGAGTTTTGATTCGTCCCATGTTGGCCATGCAACGTATGAAATTGATTCACCTGAATGTGTCAATTCTTGCCACAATTCTTCAGAAAGGTGTGGTGCAAATGGAGCTAACAATTGTACAAATCCTTTAGCGTAATCAGCAAAGAGTTTGTCTTCTTTATTTGCTGCGTTAACAAATACCATCAATTGTGCGATAGCTGTGTTGAATTTCATTGCTTCAAGTTGTTCAGTGACAGCTTTGACAGTTTCGTTATAAACTTTATCCAAGTTGCCGTTGTTTTCTGCAACAACTTCTTTTGTTGTCAACAAGCGGTATACGCGGTCGAGGAATTTACGTGAACCTTCAAGACCTTCTTCAGACCAAGCGATTGAAGCATCAAGTGGTCCCATGAACATTTCGTATACACGAAGTGTATCAGCACCGTAACGTTCAACCACATCATCTGGGTTAACAACGTTTTTAAGTGATTTAGACATTTTCGCTGGCGCTTGTTCAAGTTCTTCACCAGTTTCGATGTTAAAGAATGAACCATCACGTTTTTCAACTTTATCAGTTGCAACAAGTGCACCACGGTGATCGCGGTAGCTTGTTCCCAAAATCATACCTTGGTTGAAGAGTTTTTGGAATGGTTCTTTCGTTGGAACAACACCTAAATCATAAAGGAATTTGTGCCAGAAACGAGCGTAAAGCAAGTGAAGCACAGCGTGCTCAGCACCACCGATGTAGATATCAACTGGCAACCAAGCTTTAAGAAGGTCTTCATCAGCCAATTTTTCATCGTTGTGTGGATCGATGTAGCGTAGGAAGTACCAGCTTGAACCAGCCCATTGTGGCATTGTATTTGTTTCGCGACGACCTTTAACACCGTCTTCACGAGTCACTTCAAGCCAATCAGTCAGGTTAGCAAGTGGTGATTCACCTGTACCTGAAGGTTTGATATCTTTTGTTACTGGCAATACAAGTGGAAGTTGATCTTCTGGAACAGCTGTTGTTGTACCATCTTCCCAGTGGATGATTGGGATTGGTTCACCCCAATAACGTTGACGTGAGAAGAGCCAGTCACGAAGACGGTAAGTTACTTTCTTGTTACCAACACCTTCTGCTTCAAGCCATTCAACCATTTTGTCAATAGCTTGCGCTTTATCAAGACCATCTAGGAAGCCAGAGTTGATGTGAAGTCCATCTTCTGTGTAAGCTTCTTCTTCAACATTTCCACCTTCAAGAACTGGAATGATTTCTAGGTTAAATTGTTTTGCAAATTCCCAGTCACGTGTATCGTGGGCAGGAACAGCCATGATAGCACCAGTTCCGTAGCTTACAAGAACATAGTCAGCAATCCAGATTGGCATTTCTTTACCATTTACTGGGTTAATAGCATAGCTACCAGTCCAAACACCAGTTTTTTCTTTAGCAAGGTCTGTACGAGCTAGGTCAGATTTAAGACTTGCTTGGTGTTTGTAATCTGCAACAGCTTGTGCTTGTTCTGGTGTTGTAATAGCTTCAACAAGTGGGTGTTCTGGAGCTAAAACAGCGTAAGTTGCACCAAATAGTGTATCTGGACGAGTTGTAAATACTGTGAAATCTTTGTCAGTGTCTTTAACTTTGAAAGTAACGTTAGCACCAGTTGATTTACCAATCCAGTTACGTTGCATGTCTTTGATTGATTCTGGCCAATCAAGGTCATCTAAATCTTCCAAAAGACGTTCAGCGTAAGCTGTGATTTTAAGCATCCATTGACGCATTGGTTTACGGACAACTGGGTAACCACCACGTTCTGAAGTTCCGTCAGGAAGCACTTCTTCGTTGGCGATAGCTGTACCTAATTCTTCAACCCAGTTAACTGGCACTTCAGCTTCGTATGCCAAACCTTTTTCATACAATTTTGTGAAAATCCACTGAGTCCATTTGTAGTAGTTAGGGTCAGTTGTGTTGACTTCACGATCCCAGTCATATGAGAAACCAAGTGAGTTGATTTGACGTTTGAAGTTAGCAATGTTTTTAGCTGTGAATTCAGCTGGGTCATTACCAGTATCCATTGCGTATTGTTCTGCTGGAAGACCAAATGCATCCCAACCCATTGGGTGAAGTACGTTGTAACCTTGAGCACGTTTGAAACGGCTAAGAATATCAGTCGCAGTATATCCTTCTGGGTGTCCTACGTGAAGACCAGCACCAGATGGATAAGGGAACATATCTAACGCATAGAAGTTTGGTTTATCAGCGTCAGTCCCTGTTTTGAAAGTATGGTTATCAGCCCAAAAAGCCTGCCATTTTTTCTCAATCTCTTTATGATTATAAGTTGCCATGTTTTTTCTCCATGTTCTTAGTATTGGTTACTATTATACCACGAAAAGAATAAAGAAAAAAGGCGAAATCACGGGGATTTCATGCCTTTTATGTGCCGATAAGCTTGGTTTGACACCAAAACAAATCTGACTTTATCATTTTGCTAGGTATTCCTTCAACTTTGCCATATCATCTTTGGCGTCTGCTAAGCCGATTTGATAGATTTCTTCAAATTTTTCTGGGTTAGTTTCGAGTCGTCCAATTTCAAGATTTTGGCTTGGGCGGATGGCAAAGAGCTCACCTTTCTTTTCCAAATCAATAATGTGCTCAACCGTGTCATTGTAATGTTCATAACGTTTTGATGCCACTTCAACAAATTTTGGATATCTTCTGTAAAAGAGTTTGTAAAGACGACCGCTGCTTGGTTTTTTACGGTAGTCAATCGGGCGTGTCAAAACAACAATAATTTTGTCGAAACCAAGACTTTTAGCAAAATCAACTGGGATGCTATCTGACAAGCCACCGTCAAGGTATTTATTGCCATTCCACTCTACAATTTTTGAAGCCAACGGCAGAGCAGAACTTGCTCGAAGCAACTCCATTTGTTCAAAAACATTATCGACTTTGTGATATTCTGGTTTCCCAGTTGCCAAGTTAGTCACTGTTGCATAAAAGGGAACTCCTGATTCTTCAAAAGTCTTTTCATCAAAAATGTCCAACTCCATAGGAACTTTATAATAAGTGAAGTCTTTATTGACCACATTTCCAGTTTTTAGCCAAGAACGAAGTCCCATATACTCAGGATATGAGGCGTATTTTTTATTATAACGAAGGGCACGACCTTTTTGTTTCGACAAGAAGTTCACTCCAAAAAGTGCTCCAGCGGACACTGACACAATGCCATCTACTTCAATACCAGCATCTAAAAAAGCATCTAGAACACCAGCCGTAAACAGCCCACGCATGCCGCCACCTTCTAATACTAAACCAACTGACATTTCTTTCCTCCGTTCTTTAATTTTGTAAATTATTATATCAAAAAGTGAGTGATTTAGATGGTTTTTGCTATGTTATAATAGTTCTAACAAGCTAAAGGAGCTAATATGAGAAAGAAAATTTACGACATCATTGAACCAACCAAAAACGTCACCACCGTTGAAAAGATTTATGACATTTTCATGGTCATTGTTATTATTGCGAGCCTGCTTCCTTTAACCATCAAAACACATTCAACTTTTTATGCGGTTCTGGAAAATGTAACCACTCTTATTTTCATCATCGATTATGTGCTACGTCTTATGACTGCAGACTTTAAACTCAAGCAAGGAAAAATTTCTTTCATCAAATATCCTTTTACTTTCCTTGCTATTACAGACCTTGTTGCGATTTTGTCTTCTCTGCTATTTTGGAATAATACTTTCCGATTATTCAAAATCGTACGTATGATTCGTACCATTCGTGTGTTCAAACTCTTTCGTTATTCTAGAAGTATCAACATGCTCATTCATGTTCTTAAAAAGCAAAAAGAGTCTTTGTTAATTGTTGGTGCTTTAGTTGTCATTTATATTTTCATCTCAGCTCTCGTCATTTTCAATGTTGAGCCAACAACTTTTAATAATTTCTTTGACGCCCTTTACTGGGCAACTATTTCTCTGACAACCGTTGGCTACGGAGATATTTACGCCGTCTCTGCCATTGGAAAATTAATCACCATGATTTCATCAATCCTTGGCGTTGCTATCATCGCACTGCCTGTCAGCATCATGACCGCAGGTTACCTAGAAGAAATCGAGACACGACGCCACAGACGTAAACGTCCAAATAACTAAAAAACTGAGCTTCTTAAAAGAGCTCAGTTTTTTATATTAAAGTTTTAGATGACTAATTTCTGACTCATCTTCAAAGAAATAGCCAAGCAGATAATTCTCAAAAGACTCGTAAGTGATTTTATCTGCAGTTGGGCATTTAAAAGCAATTTCCTTTTCTAACCACTTCTGATAAAAGGCTAACTTTTTATCCTGAACACTCCAAGAACCAAGAAATTTATCATAAACAGCCTGCGAGCGGTCACGATATTCCTCTAAATCCACACCACAAGAACCCGTTGGAGAATAAGTTAAAACATGGTAATCACCTGAATTTGAATAAGAGATGTGTCCTTGTGGTAATGAAATCAAATAAGTACTCGCTACCGAAAAAGCTTGCTTGCAAATATCTTCCGCAAAACCAAGTTTCCTCAAAGCACGATAGACAAAATGACTTCCTTGAAGAAGTTTTTCTCGCGTCACTTCTCGAGTCGCTGCTTTGTAACGCGCTAATCGCGCACCCGTCAGCTGATTGTCTAAATCCTGATGAGCATTTTGATATAAAATGACAAGATTACCGCTTGTTTTGTAAGATAAATGCTGCAATTTCAGCCTCCGCTTTTTCTAAAGAATGCTGTGCTTCTTTTTTTATTTGATGAGTTAGGGTCAACATATTTTGCTTATAATCAGCCAATTGCTCCGTAAAATCATTAAATGTCTCAGCAAGATTTTGAGTTGTTGGATTTTCAAGCAAAAGCGCTGCTTGATGCTTGCTAAACTTCTTGATGTTCCAGAATTGTTCGTTGAAAAATGGAATGCCGATAAAAGGAATGCCTTGCTCTGCCATGGCATAGACAGTTCCCTGACCACCATGAATAATCGCAAAATCAATCGTTGATTCAAGTTTTGAAAAATCAATAAAATCAATCGTCTCAACGTGCGCACCTGGCAAATGAATGTTTTCACCACAAGTTGTCAAAAGGTAATTACGATTTCTCGGAAGTTTTTCTAAAAATTTTTCTACCCAATCTTTCTTAAAAGACGTGCCAAAACTTAACAGAATTTTTGACGTTTCCTTTTGCTCGTGCGATGAAAATCCGACATCATCAATCAAAATCGGACCAATAATTTTGTAAGACGAATCAGCTGGAAAATCATAGAATTGCGAATAATCCGCCACCAAATTCAAATCACCATTAAAGAGTTCAAGAGCATTGTTAAACGGTTCGCCACCTTGACGTTTCAGGTAGGCATTCCAAGAGCTGACGTTACTTGAATAAGAGGTAATCATCTTTTCAACCGTTTTTTTCATTTGTTGCTGATTAAGCTGAGAACGCCTGCGATTTGATTGAAAATATTTGTTATTAGAAAATAGACCTTCTGAATTTTCGACGATTTCACTGATGTGTGTTGCCCCAGAAATAATCCAAATAAGAGGCACTTTTTCAAGACGGCAACTCGTCACCATACTCAAGCGGTAGCCAGTCACCACAGCATCAAACATTTCCTTAGCTAAAAGCTCGCGCTCAAAATCACAGACCGTTTCAATCTCATCTTCTGTCAAAAAATTGAAATCCGTTGACAAGGAGAAAAAAGAATCATACCGTTCTTTGTTGTAAATAGCATTATCAGCAGGACAGTGATGCCAAATATAAGCCGCATTTTCGAAAATGAAAGGATAGTAAGGCTCTCCGATAATATGAATCTCATGACCATTTTGCCATAAATGGTCTGCTAGTTTTGATAAACGTTGACTCTCGCCAAGATTCATCATAAAAGGGGCAAATAAGAATTTACTCATGACTGCCACCTATTTTTCAACAATGGCAAAAGAAATCCCGCCAAATTTTGAATAAGACAATACCAAGTAATTTCCTGATGGAAGGTCTTCATTCATCACAAAATCAATCTCTTCACCAGCTCCATTTGAAGCAAATGAAAATTCATGTTCAGCCAGATTTTCATAGCCGTAAGAATCTACTAAAGATGTCAAGAAATCATAGTCTGTGCTGTCGATTTTTTTACGTGAATTCCAGACACATGCCTTAATATCTTGTGACGACAAAGATAATTTTTCCAGTAATTCTTGGAAAGCTTGGTCAAAAATAGTTGCCACTTCTTGCAGAGATTTTCCTTGATATTTCAACTGACGGCTACCTAAAATTTTCGTTGTCTGCTCTGATTGGTCACGCGAAAGAATTTGTACTGAACAATAATCTGCACAGACAAAATCACTGCTATCATAGCGCATTTGTTGCCACCACATCATGCTAAACTCAGTCCACTGATTGGCTGAAACAAGAATCACCTGATTAAGGTCATCATGCTGCATCATTTCTTTAGCGTATTGGATGCCGTCAATCGCTCCGCTATTACTTGAAATGACAGAAACTGGACCTTTGATTTTAAAGAGAATTGAAAGCATACCAGCTGCCGCATTCATCACTGTAAAAGGGAAACGTGAGGCAGAAACGTGAGCGTAACCTTCCTTGGTGATTTGCTCTTCAATGCCTTCAACCACTTCAACCGGACCTGATGGTGTGACAAAAACAATTCCTACTTTTGAAGTGTCCATTTTTTTCAAATTAAGACCACTAGCTCGCAAAGCCTTATCAGTGGTTAAAGCTACCATTTTTGAAAAATCATCCATCTTGCGGAATTGCGCTGGATTGATTGTCTTAGGTGGCATGGCTTTTTTGAAGCGATAAGCTGTGAAATCATTAAACGTATTGTCGCAAAGCTGATATTGCTTGCTATCTTGTGCTACTTTATCAAGTGAGCTAGCCGATGAAAGAATAGCCAATGTCATATCATCTGTGACTGAGAATGTCTCCAAGTCTGAATCCAAAGACGACAAAAGCACACCACTGTTGTTGCCACCAAAGGCAAAAGAAAAATTCATAACATTTTTGATAACATGTTCACGTTTTTGATTGTAAACAAAATTATCTGGGAATCCTTCGTGTCCGATATTATTTTTGGTTGCAGGAACAGTTTGTTCTTCAATAGCAGCCAAGCAGTTAATCAACTCAATAATTCCTGCTGCACCAAGTGTGTGTCCCGTCTGACCTTTGGTACTGCTAACGAGTGTTGTTTCTGGGAAAAATTTATGATACATATTTTTTTCCATTTTGTCGTTAGCTTGGGTACCTGTACCATGACCATTGATGTAATCGACATCCTTAAAATCTATACCTGCTTTTTCTACCAAAGTCTGAGCAATATGCGCTGCACCTTCTCCCGTTGGTTTTGGAGCTGTGATATGATAAGCATCTGACGTGATAACACCACCGATGATTTTTCCATATTTTGCCAACGCCTTATCTTTCACCAAAATGACAAAGCCTGCTCCCTCACCAAGGTTAATTCCTTTTCCAGATGAATAAGGCTGACAAGCCATATTAGCACTGATTGCCCCGAGCGATGTGAATCCTGCTAGCGAAATATCACTCAGCTCATCACAACCACCACAAATAGCTAGGTCACATTCATCATCTTGCAAGAGCTGTGTTCCTAAAATGACAGCATTATTACTAGCTGAACAAGCTGTTGAAATCACATAAGTCTCACCAACAAGATCATGATAAGCCATCAATTCATCCGCAATATGGTGAACAGATGTCTTAGACAATAAATCTGCTTCAACTTCATGGTCACCATCAAGAAAGCGATAAAGTGCTTTTTGCCCAGCGACCTTACCGCCAAGCGACGTTCCTAAACACATAGCAACTCGGTGATAATTTTTTAGGTCAACTCCAGAAGAATCCAGAGCTTCTTGCAAAGCTGAAAAAGCAAATTTAAAATTACGAGTCTCATTTTGGTAGCAATCAGGAACTTTTGGATTGTCAAACACACGTCCTGTGTAAGCCTCTAAAGTCCAGCCATGATTGTTATAAGTATTTTTTGTAATGCCTTCTTTCATGGCAAAAAGATTAGCTTTGTGCTCAGCATAATTTTGCCCAAGTGAAGAGACAATTCCTACACCACTAACATATACTGTCATTGTTTGTTCCAACTTTCTGGGATGCGATATGGGCTTGAAAGAGTTGTCAAAACTTGTCCAGATTCAGCTACAAAATGAACGCCTGAATGTGCAAACTCTTTATCGATAGTCATCAAGCCTAAGTTGCTTTCATTGCTACTAACATCATCTGCTGACCAAATTACTTTTCCTACAACTTGGTCATCAAATAAAACGTCTGTCCCTTTGGCAATCTTTTCACTGGCTTTAAATCCTACACTACGCAAATCAGCTGCTTGTGCAGTTTCCAGAAAAGCATCTCTACCACGAAATTCATCTTTGGTAAAATCAAGGTTCCAAGAGTAGCCAAGTTCATAAAGCGAATAGTCATCAGTTTCATAAATACTTGTAATGGGCTGACCAACTTCAAAACGAAGAAATTCATCCAAGTCATCATCAAATGTGGCTACATCAGCAAGCACCTCAGCCACAAATTGGTCAAATACAGCAGTTGGCAAGAAGAATTGATAACCAAATTCACCTGAAAAACCAAAACGTGCCAAGTAAGCTGCTTTGTCTTGATAAGTCATCTCAGCCATCCCACGGAAATTCAAGGTTGCAATGTCGTATTCATAAAATGCTTGAGCGATATCGCCAGATTGTTTTCCTTCTACTTGAACCATTTGGTAATCAGCTGAAATTTCCTTGATTGAAAAGTCAAAATCAATGCCAGCAAAATAATCTTCTAATGCTTTGTGGCTAGCAATCCAGTAACTATCCTCAAATTTGTAAAAAGTGACTTCGTCGAAAACTTTTCCTTCTTCATCAAGTAAGAAAGTATAACCACAAGTTTCAGTATCCGCAAAAACAATATTTTTAGGTAAAACGACATCTAAAGCTTCTTCACACTCATCACCAGCAATCTCATAAAGAAAGCCATCGTAGATTTTATAAGCTTTATCTGTTCGTAATGTCGTATAAATGCTTGTCATATTTAACTCCTTTTATATTCTGTTATTCTCACATTGACCGCGTGAGTGAGGTTGGTGTCAAAGACACATCTGATTTTTAAACTGTTATTTTCTTTATATGAGTAAAAAACACCGTCTTGGCAAGCCAAGCAAAGATAGCGATTCTGCTTTTCATCATAAATCACTAGTTTATGCTTGCTTTCTAAGATATGTGCTTTATTTTGATAAGGGATAGTCTCACGAAAACGTATCGCCTTAAGGTTTCCTTTGATTTTTAAAGTGAAAGAAAGTGCGGCATGGTCACAATCTTTTGGGATAGCCTCGCAAGGAATAACCAGCTGGTTATGCGCTAAAACTAGCACATCTGTCGCATAACGTTTACGATTCTTCAAAAATCGCTTCGTCCCATAACCATGTTCTTGTTCAAGCGTTAGTTGGCTAACGTATTTTAAAAGATTTTTAGAACTTGGTTGATAGACTAACTGGTCAAAAATTGGCTGAGCTTTTGACTGATTAAGTGGTGAAAATTGAATCTGGTAAGTTGAACCGTCAAACTCATCTGAAGAACAAATACTGAGCGGGCGAAATTGCATTTGATTACTAGCTTTTCCAAAAGGAGAATAGTGAACATGGCAGTCTTCACTTGGAATCTCATAATCAAAACTTTCCCCAACAAAAGCTTCTGCTCTCAGAAAATCATCGTGCTCTTGTGGATAAAAACCAGGACGATTGACTTTATAAGTCTCACCATCTTTTAGCAAATGTTCTTGGTTAAAAATCCTGAAGCCTTGCTTGACTAACTGAGGCATCATGGCTCTAGCCTTTTCATTGCAATTATACTGGCAAATCAAAGCATCCTCAGAAAAGTTGATAGATTTTTTAATCTGTGCACCCTTGTAAGACCAGATAATATCAAGGCGATTCGTTTTTTCTTTTACCTTGAAAGTCGAAGTTAGAGGACGACTAAACATGATAAAAGTATCCTCAAAAACCACGCGCTCACCCTTACAAAATAGCAAGCTCCCTTCATGTGACACTTTCAGCCTGTACCCACAAAAGCTCTGCTCCAAAAGCTGACTTTCACCTAGCGATTGATTACGGCAACGCTCCAGCTGCACTGCAATCGTGCCTTGCTTTGTCACAATATTTGCTTGAACGGCATAACGAGCATGCTTTCCAAGTGATAAACGCTTATGCTTACGGTTCAAAATCGACAAACGTTTACCGAATTTGACCTGAATCTTTTCAACATCATCTGATAAAAAATCAGCCCGCAGATAATAACGCCCTGCTTCCTGCACAATCTCTAACTGAAACAATGCCATTTTTAAAAAATAAGGAAGGCTAGCCTGGTCTTGCACTTTGAAAGACAATTCCTCGTTTGAAATCTGTGTCCAAATAAAGGTTTCTTTTCGAGCCGAGTCCTCAATTTCCTCTAAAATTTCAAAAGTCGACAAATCATACGTCTTGCCATGATAATCTGACAGACAAAAGGTTTTTATCACCTTTGGCAAATTGCTGCGCAGAGAACGGCAATGTAAAATATCTTCGTAGGTCTGACTGTATTCTCGAAAACCATTCAAACGTGACAAAGAAAGCGAAGGCTTGTTGTACTTGCTGATTTCTGTAAAAAGATTTGAAAAACCAAGCTGAGCAATCTGTTCTAAAATCGTCCGATAGAGATACGAAATCGCCTGGCCGCCACGATTTTCCGAATCAATCAGCAAAAAGCCACTAAAACTACTATCTGTATCCAAGCACTCATGCGTAATGAATTTGAAAAAAGCTGACGTTCCAATTAATTTTCCATTTTGGCGCAATAGAAAAAATGGTTGGACTTCCTTGACTTTCATGGTCAAATCAAAATCATCTGTAGTCAAAGGTCTTCCATCAGGAAATTGGTAAACTTTGTTTTTGTTAAAGAGATTAACAATTTCAGGATAATCATCAAAATGCGCTTTAGAAACTTCTAACTGATTTTCTTCCATCATTTTTTAACCTTTTTAATCACAAAATGTAACACGAGAAAAGCCACAATGATAATCAGACAATAAACCAATATAAACTGATTTGATAAGGTTTTTCCGCCAGCATCTTTCAGCACCAAACCATAAGATTCCTTATAATCTGTCACAATTGAACTATCTGCTTTGTCAAAAACACTTTTAAGTGAATCTTTCATCAACACTTGCTTTAAAAGAGCATTAATCTGAGTCAACGGGAACCAAGTCATCACTTGCTGCAAAGTTTTTCCGACAGAACCAATTGACAAATAAACCCCTGAAATAAATCCGATGAAAGTTCCGACAATCGTACTTAAGGTCGTAAAAGCTGAGCTCGATTGGATAAATGCTAAAATCGGTAAAACAATCGCTGCAGAAAGCACTGTTCCCAAAGAAATAATGCTAAGCATTCTAAGATAATCTGCAGCCGAAAAATCAAGCAAAGACGAGAATCCGTTGAAAATGCCTATCGCAAACACACACGAAAACATAGTCAAAATAATACCAAAAAGAATCGCAAAAATAGCATAAGACAATTCAACCGCTGAACTTGGCATAGGACTAACTTTGAAATCTTCACTTAATTTCTTTTCACGATCAGCCACCATCACACCAAATGCTCCAAGCGTTCCAGTCATGGAAACAATGGTCGTCAAGCCAGCAATCAGCCAATAATTCACCATTTGAATCGTATCACTTGAAACCTTATCGCTATGTAAAGCAACTTTGATAGCATCGATTTGAATTTGCCCTAGGAAAACTTGGTAAACCAAAATCAAAATAATGACTGACAGAAATGACATGAAAAATGCCATACGATCGCGCGTGTAAACCTTGCGATTTCTAGAAATCAATTCAAACATTAGTCTCCCCTTCCTTCTCCTTGAGCAGGTTAAGATAAGCCGCTTCTAAGTTAGAATAAGCTGCGTTAAAACGCTCAATAATAGAGTTATCCTTATTGTCTGAAATGATTTGCATCATCTCATCAACCGTGACATCTCTAAAGACAATCTCTCTTTCAGATAAAACTTCACTCTTTGTCACAAATGACGTGATATCAAGAGAAGCAACCGAGTGCCCTTCTTTGACTCGCAATTGTAAATTGGTTGTCGAATGTTTCTTGATGAACCCATCAATATCTCCAGAATAATAAAGTTTACCAGCGATCAAAACATTTAAAACATCACACGCAGCCATTTCTTCAAGATAATGCGTAATCAAAACAACTGTCATGTGAGCTTCTTTGTTCAGGTGACTGATGGCTTCCCACAAATCATGTCTTGACTGAGGATCAAGCCCTGTTGTTGGCTCATCAAGCAACAGTAAAGACGGATTTGGCAAAAGAGCACGCGCAATATCAACCTTACGCTTTTGACCACCCGAAAGACTTCCATAAGGTCGTTTTCTAAGCTCACGCAAATTCAAATAAGCTTGCAACTCCTCAAGACGTTGCTTAACAGCTGCTCTTGATAAACCATATAAAGCTCCGCGGGAAATCAAATTTTCCTCAACACTAAGATTGTCATCCAAACGATTACTCTGAAACACAATCCCAATGTGCTTATAAAATTCTTTATCGCTCAGTGGTTTTCCATCGACTTCCCAAGTAATATTCCCAGAACTTGGTTTAAAATTTTTAATCAAAAGATTAAAAAGCGTTGTCTTTCCAGCACCATTTGGACCAAGTAAACCGTAGAATTTTCCCTCTTCAAATACCAAATCAATACCCTTTAATGCCTCAAAAGAGCCATATTTTTTTCGGATATTTTGTAATCTAATCTCCATTTTCAGACACCAGCATCCTTCCTGAAGCCACTTCTTGCTTATTCTCATCACGAATGATTGCTTGAATCTCAAGAAGCTGACCAAGTTTTGATTGGGACTTACATGTGATGGTAAGTTGATCACCAGGTGTTGCGATTTTTTTAAATTTAAAGTTTTTCACGCTAGCCAAATACCCAACTTTTTCAGCCACATTTTCAGCGCTCAAATCTGCACTTGTCACTTCTTTTCCCTCAAGAGAATCTAAAATATAAAGCAATGCTGCTGATTGCGCAGCCATTTCAATCATCAAAACTCCAGGAACAATCGGACGACCTGGAAAATGACCTTGGAAAAAAGGCTCGTTAATCGTGATATTTTTACGACACTCGATAACACCAGTTTTATACTTTAAAACTTTATCAACTAACAAAAAAGGATAACGGTGCGGCAACATTTTGATAATGTCTTCACTATTAATCTTCACCATTAAAATCCTCACTGTTTTCAATCACAAAATCAGCCAGTTTATTGACTGATGATAAAACAGCCATGTCATCATCGTTGATTTCAACTCCAAAAGTTGTTGACAAACCAATCGACAATTCCAAAGCATCAATCGAATCAAGTTCTAAACCACGTCCAAACAAAGGCTGGTCGTTCATGATTAGCTCTTTATCTAAATCCAACATTAACGACTCAATCAAAACATCTTTGATTTGATCAACTACTTCTTGACGGGTTTTAATCACTTTTTTCTCGTCATTCCAATTAATCATTAATCATTCCTCCATCGATTACCAAATTTTTTCCTGTAATGTAATTTGCTTTATCACTCACTAAAAATGCAACTGCCCATGCAACTTCTTCTGGACGACCAAAACGCCCAATAGGAATCAAATGCTCAGCAATCTCATCTTTATTTTGAAGTTCACTAGTCATATCCGTCTCAATAAATCCAGGGCTCACACAATTAACAGTGATGTTATCCTTAGCAAATTCTTTAGCTAAGGTCTTAGTTACTGCAATGATGGCACCTTTACTTGCTGAATAATTTGCTTGCCCAACCTGACCTGCAACCCCACTTGTTGATGAAATATTGACCACCTTACCATGAATATGCTTTGCTTTCATGATTCGTAGCACAGCTTTTGTCATATTCACCAAACCCATGAGGTTAATATTAAGCACTTCTTGCCATTTCTCTTCTGACATCATCAAAAAATAGCCATCACGAATAATCCCTGCATTGTTGACTAGACAATCAATGTGCCCATATTGACGGAAAATCGTCGTTACTAATTTTTGAACAGCTTTTGCATCTGACACATCGCATTTATAAGTTTCAAGACCTGGCAGCTCTTCTTTCAGAGCATTAGCCTTAGCATCATTTCCCGCGTAAATAGCAAGAACTTGATAACCTTCCTTATGCAGTTCAGTTGAAATCGCCTTGCCAATACCACGCGTGCCACCAGTAACAATCGCTACTTTCATTCTCTATCCCTTCTACCTCTCATCTTCATCAATTGTTTTGAAATAAATTTATTCGGTGATAAGTCAAGGACATCCGTGTCCTTGTCTAAAATACCTTCTTTGATTTTTTGCCAATTAAACAAATGATGCCACTGGTAAAGAATCTCTTCTTCTAAATCATCACAGTGAAAAATATACTCGTATGCCTGATTCTGTTGAATATGTAATTCCTGAACCATTTTTCGATAGCTTTCTTGTGAATCACTTAAAAAAATTGTATGATAAGGTGCTTTAACCCCTAAAGGTTTTACCTTCAATAAAAGGCCCGCCTCCTTTGCAGCATTCTGCAAAATCGACAAGTCTTCTTGTCTCATAGCTAAGACTCCTGACCTCATATCCGTCAATATAGCTAACTGAAACTTATCTGGAAAATTCTTTAACACTTTTTGGTCAAAAAGTTCCATATCTTCTGTCATCACCAAATGTAATTCTTCCTGACAAGAGAGAGATTTCACAAGCTGAGCACGCTTTTTAATAAATGCTAAAATATCTTGAAAACTAGCGCTCCTACTAGCTAGCAAAACATTAAAAATCCCTGCACTGTGTGCTGAAAATCGTGTTCCAACTTCAATCGGCTCTTCTGGACTTATCCAAGCATTATAAAGAAAAGTCGTTAACATGGCCGCATACAAATCTTGTAAATCCACTTTCTTAGCTAAAATATCTTGAAACAACTGATAAGCCGTTTGGTCACAAGCTTCCAATTGTAACAGTAATTCTTGCCCCTTTTTAGTCTTAATCATCTGATGTAAATGTTTTAACTGAACATTTCCTTGACCACCATAGACTATTGTTGACATCACCTTTTTATCCTTTCCACAAGAAGTATGGGAGCATTGTAATCCACAATTCCCCCATCCTCACAATATTTCTTGAGGATTTTTACTGATTCAAACGTCACATAATCATAAGCCAAGCCTAAAATCTCTACTCTTAACAAAAGGGCACCCTTTTCATAAGTGCCGCCTTCAACGATTCCCTCAGCATAGTAGACTTTACCCACCAAACGTGTTGAAATCAATAAACTATTTGCCAGCCGTGTATCATACAAACAATATTGATGATTAGAAAGTTCTTCAATCTTCCCTAAAATATTAGACGTGTTCATTAATTTGCACCTCCAGCACAAATCATCACATTACTAAAATCATGCTTGTTCTTTCACCATAATTTTGGCGTTTTTTCTGATTGTGCCCAATAAAATCTTTTTTTGACTATTTTGCTCAATCATTGTTAATTTAAACAATTCATCATCCACCCAAATCGAAACTAATTTGTTATCTTTGGTTGAATTCCTCAGGGTTAAATAAGAAACCTCTTCAATCCTCTTTTCAATATTGCTTGTAATCATCGCTGTTTTTCCCCAGAAATACTTCCTTGTATTATCTTTGCCCGATACTGCTTTGAAAAACAGCATCCTTCTCCCAAACTAAATTCTAAAAGCTATTAACCTTTCCAAAAAATTAAAAAATTAAGCAATGTAAACATACCCTTCATCCTTTCTTTAGTTGTTAGCATTATTATATAGCGCTTTCACAAAATCACGTGAGGACATTCATGTCCATATGAAAAAAACAGTCCAGTGGACTGTTTTTTCATGAGCTTAAAAATAAAATAGCGAATCTAGTCCAGTGGACTGTTTTTTCATGAGCCTAAAAACTAAATAGCGAATCTAGTCCAGTGGACTGTTTTTTCATGAGCCTAAAAATTAAATAGCGAATCTGGTCCAGTGGACTGTTTTTTATAAAACTCGAAATTTAAAAGTAAGTTTCACCTACAATCTAAATTCTATCCAAGCCGAGATAATCTAAATCTTTTTTCCATTCGCGTTGCATATTTTGCTTAATCAAATCTTCTGATAACAAATCCGCCATCATAATAGATTTTTGATAATCCTTTCTTGCTTTTTCTAAATCATGTTTCAAAAAAAGAGCGATTTTCCACTCAAAAGCATAAACAAAGATATTATCTCTATAATCGTTACGCTTTGTCATAATTCCTCGCAGAACCTCAATGACATCAGGCAACAAATCATACTCACCATAGCAGCACAAAATCCCCGCAGCAGATATAATGACATCTTGAATTTTACCCAAGTCAGCCAATGGAAAATAACTCACCGCCAAAATCACCTTGCTAAGAAGATCGACAAATTCGACTTTGTCAAAATCCTTGATTGCTAAAGACAAAAGACGCAGTTGAATAATCTCGACATCATTAAATGACAGTTGACTTTTTTTACAAGCCTGTTCCAAATACTCATCTAACAACCCTTGGTCAAACGACGCATTTCCCGTAAAAATCATATCCACCGAAGCTTGAGCAACTTGAACAGCGATCTGCTCCTCCTCTGGCAAATCATCAAAATAATGCTCATAAATCTGCTCAATAATTTTCTCACGCTGTAAAAGTCGATCCTTATTGCCATAATGATAAAGTGTTCTAAGCTGATAACGCAGATTAATGTAACCTTCTGGCAACTTCAATCCCTCTTTATTCGTCAAACTATCCAGCGAAACTCCCAATTTCTCAGCAATATAAACAGCTGTTGCAATCGTAGGTAACGATTGTCCCTTCTCAATTCGTTGAAGCTGTCTTGTCGTCAACACATCCTCACTCCCACAGACTCTTTGTCGGCTCATTCCCTTTTCTTTTCGCAAGTCTCTCACCTTTTGACCAAATTCTTTTTTAAAATCCACGACAAAGAATCTCCCTAATCTATTATTTTAGTTAAAATACTTTGATAATCAAAGTATATGACAAACTCTAACCACTCTGTAATATTCTAAATATATCAGATAAATGAGACGAAAACAAGGTAGTCCAAGGGTGAATACGTTTTAAGATGATAACATTTTTAAAAACAAAAAAATACCTCTAAACTACTTGAGTTTAAAGGCATTTCTAATAAGAATGATTACAATTCAGCGATTTGGTAAAGTTCCAATTCAGCTTGTGTTTCAGTACCAAACATGTTAATCATCAATTTAACTTTGTTGTTTTCGATTTCTACAACACGTCCTTCTTGACCAGCAAAAGCTCCGTCGATGATTTGAACCACATCACCAGCTTTAATGTTTGTATCAACAACATCAACAGTTTGACCCATTGAGATAAGGATTGAACGGATTTCTTCTTCCAAAAGTGGAGTTGGTTTTGAACGGTTACCGTGTGAACCAACGAAACCAGTAACGTTTGGAGTGTTACGAACAACGAACCAAGCTTCGTCTGTCATAACCATTTCAACCAAAACATAACCAGGGAAGCGATTTTCTTCAACTTCTTTGATTTTACCATTTTTTTCAACGTTAACAGTTTGTGTTGGGATTTCAACACGCAAGATGTTATCCAGCATGTTGTAAGTTTGTGCACGTTGCAAAAGTGTTTCTTTAACTTTGTTTTCGTAACCAGAGTAAGTTTGTAGCACAAACCAACCTTTATCAAAAGAATCTAACATAATTTCCTCCATTATAAAAAAGCCCTTTAGAGGCTCCTTGGGTGTTTTTCTTTATTTTATTATAGGAAAAATCGCTAGCGCTGTCAACGAATTACTGCCAAATGTGCATACAAAAAAGCTGGGCAAAACCCAGCTTATGTCTTAGAATCGATTTAATAAATCCATCACTCCCAGTGAGAGCAATTTATCGAAAATGAAAATAACAATGGTAAAGAATGCTGTATATTCAAGTACAGAGATATAATCTTTCCAACGTTGTTTACGATCTGGCCAAGTTGTATCACTTAAAATCGTAAAAACTCCCTTAATGAATGCCACAGGCGACTCCTCCTTATTCTATCATCTCGCTCATTACTCTAAAGCTGAGAATGACCGCTACAAATTATCGTGTTTCTTTGTGTAGCGTGTATTTTTTACAATGTTTACAATATTTATTAACTTCTAGTCGTACAGGTTTGGGGTTGCTACTAACTCCGATAGAGTAGTTACGGCTTCCACATTCTGTACAAGCTAAACTTGCTTTTTTCTGTGCCATAATTCCTCCGAGACCTTATTTTATCATGTTTTTCTTATTTTGACAAGTCAGTTAGTTTGTCTGTTGACTAAACCAATTTGAGAAACTATCCCAAGCATCTTTAACTGCTTGTCCAATCTTTTCACCAGCATCTTGAGCTGAATCTTGAACTTTATCAAGAATATTATCAGAACTTGATGATTGGCTTGTACTTGCTTGACCATCTGCACTGTAGACAAGGTCATAACCGTTTTGGCTATAAGCATTTTCAACAGTAAATTCTGTTCCTGCAGTGTATGGCAGAATGCTGCTTGCGACGGCACTAAAGATTGTCGAAGCTGTCCCTGAACTTGCATCAGTCAGATAGTGGTTTTCATCTGTCGAATCATAACCAATCCACTGTGCAATAACAACATCTGGTGTGTAGCCGATAACCCATTGGTCACTTGTCAAATCTTCATTAAAGCTTGCTTCAACAGTACCTGTCTTACCAGCAATTGTATAGCCATAAGCATTGGCATTAACAGCTGAACCATTTGAGAAAGTTCCAAGCATCATACTTGTCATCTTATCTGAAACTGATTTGCTGAGCACACGCTTAGTAGATTGCTTAAATTCTGCAACAACATCACCGCTAGCATTTTCAATTTTTGAAATCAAATGTCCTTTCGGCATGACGCCATCATTTGCAAAAGTTGCATAAGCTTGCGCCATTTCAAGCGGGTTAGTAGTCACACCACCACCAAGAGCAATTCCCAATTCTTCCTTAACATTTTTCATGTTAAGTCCAAATTTCTTAGCATAGCTAATACCTTTGCTAATACCAATTTTATTTAACAAATAAACAGCTGGAATGTTATACGAATTAGCAAGGGCTTGGTACATTGGAAGATCCGCTGTCTCGATTCCTGCATAGTTCGTTGGGCTGTAGCCGTCATAATCTTGGACAGTATTTGGCAATTCTTTGGTAATAGCGTAGCCTGATGCAACTGCTGGTGAATACACAACAAGTGGCTTAATCGTTGAACCTGGGCTGCGCGAAGCTTGTGTCGCATAGTTAAAGCTACGGAAAGTTGATGAACTTGGACTTACTCGCCCAACCAATCCACGTACCGCTCCTGTTGCAGGGTCCATAGCAACACTTGCTCCTTGAGCTGTTTGACCGTCATAGTCAGACACTGGGAAATATGATGTATCATCAAAAACAGCCTGCATATTAGCTTGATAATTTTGGTCAAGCTCTGTGTAAATCTTGTAGCCGTTATTGACAATATCATTTTCTGATAGGCCATATTTTTCTTGAGCTTCTTGGATAACTGCATCGAAGTACGAACCATATTGGTAATCGTCAGAATTTCCAGTATAGGTATCATTCAATTCATCAGCGATATTCACTTGCTTAGCTTGGTCAGCTTCCGCTTGCGTAATCTTACCAGCATCAACCATAACACCTAGAACTGTGTTACGGCGGTTTGTCGCATTTTCCACAGAATAATAAGGATTATAAATCTCAGGACCTTTCAGCATACCAGCTAAGATGGCTGATTGTTCAATCGTTAAATTAGCTGCGCTTGTTCCAAAATATTTCTGACTAGCATCCTCAATTCCCCAAACTGAATTTCCAAAATAAGCATTGTTCAAATACATGGTCAAAATATCATCTTTGCTGTATTTCTTCGTCAATTCGATAGCAAGGAAAAATTCTTTTGCCTTACGTGTGACCGTCTGTTCTTGGCTCAAATAAGCATTTTTAGCCAATTGTTGTGTGATGGTTGACCCACCACCAAAATGACCCATGGTAAATAAGGCTAAGAAGAAACGTGAATAATTAATCCCACCATTTTTATAAAAAGAACGGTCTTCAGTTGCGATAACCGCATTTTTCATGTTATCACTGATAGCATCGAGTTCAACGTAAGTTCCTTTTTGCCCTGAAAGAGAACCAACTTGATTATTATCTTTGTCATAAATAACAGTCGTTGCCTTCAAAGCGTCTTGCAAATCAGAAACGTTGGTTGACTTAGCGACCACAAACAAATAAGAGCCGATAGCTAAAACCACGATACCAACAAGGATAAGCAAGATTTTACCAATACGATAGCGACGCCAAAAACGTCTAATCGGATTTTTAGGCGATGGCATAAAGCGTGAAATTTTTTGCAACCAAGCCGGCTGTTTTTTAGCTTTTTCGTGATAACTTTTACTTCGTTGATAAGTCGGAGTTTCTTGCTCCGTTTCCATTTCAATATCAGTCAAATCATCAGCCAAATAATCATCGTTGTCACCTTCTTGGCTGGTGTGATTTTTGAAAGGCAGTTCTTCTTTTGCTGTTTTCAAAAAAGAAAGAACCTTTTCTTTAATCAATTTAAATTTTGTCATAACCACATTATAACAGTTCTTTTAAAAATCGTCAGATGTAAAAGGATTACATCTTGATTACAACGTTTTCAGGTCATTTGTGGTAAAATAAAATTAATAATAAAACGCTATCAACTTATCTGTCCACAATACTCAAAAAGAGTATTAGAAAGGATTTATTATGTCTAAAGGATTTGACGCATTCAAAAAAACATTGTCTCACGATAGTTTAAAAGCTGTTTACGATGAAACTAAAATCGAAGTTTCTGAAAGTGAAGCCGAAGGCACAGAAGCTTACTCAATGGCAGTTGCCGTACAAATGGCGGTAAACTTGCTAGAAAAATATGACGACTGGCTCCACGAAAAAAAAGACGACAAAAAATAAGCGCATCTGACAAGATGCGTTTTTGCTTGCTTGCGTGTTATAATAGAGCCATGACTTTATCATTTACGATTAAAAATCCATACCCTGACTGCACAGTCAAAGAACTTCTAGAAGAACACTTACTGATTCCACGAAAAATTCGTCATTTTCTACGTACCAAAAAGCACCTACTCATCAATGGTGAAATGATTAATTGGCAAAGCCTCGTCAAAACTGGCGACACCATTCAATTAATCTTCGATGACGATGATTATCCCCGAAAAGAGATTCCTTTTGGGCAGGCTGAGCTTGTCGATTGCCTCTACGAAGATGAACATCTCATCATCGTAAACAAGCCAGAAGGCATGAAAACTCACGGCAATGAACCAAATGAAATTGCCCTACTCAACCATGTCTCTGCTTACGTTGGCAAGACTTGCTACGTCATTCACCGCCTAGATATGGAAACTAGCGGAGCTGTCATGTTCGCTAAGAATCCTTTTGTGCTACCTATCCTCAACCGACTCCTTGAAAATAAAGACATTTCTCGTGAATACTGGGCTTTAGCACAAGGAAAATTCGAGCCAAAACATCAAGTCTTTCAAGATAAAATCGGACGTGACCGTCACGACCGCAGAAAACGTGTCGTCGACCGCAAAAACGGACAAACTGCCCTGACAATTGTTGACCGACTTAAAACCTTCAAAAAAGGGACACTGGTCAAATGCCGTTTAAAAACTGGGCGTACTCACCAAATCCGCGTGCATTTATCAGCACACAATCACGCCATTATCGGAGACCCACTTTATAGCAAAATTCCTGCTAAACGCCTTATGCTCCACGCGCACAAACTCAGTTTCACACATCCATTTACCCTTGAAAAAATCAGCGTCGAAGCTGTCTCAAAAACATTTGAAGCAGGATTACATTAAGAGGTTGGTGACTTTTGTCCCAACCTCTTTTATTTATGCAATTATAATAAGCAAAACGCAATGGTTAAGTGGGTTCGCATGCATTGATAAATCAACTTTTACACTTCTACTTCCTTTTCTTATTTCTTACTTAAAGTACTTCCAAGCATTGGCTTGCTGTAATCAAAATCATCATCTTTATTAGCTTGCCAAACAACCAATCTAAGCTTGTCACCGTCGATTTTAATACCAAAAGTATACTTAACACCAACACCACCAAGACCACTGACAACAAAAGCACTCGTATCTGTACCATCTCCGTAAACATAGTGATAGATATTATTGCCTTTGTCTTCAACTCCAGTAACTTTAGTTTGTCTTTTATTATTTTTAGTTGATTGGGTGATTGTTCCGTCAGCATCAAAGGTAAATGATGTGTCACTCTTGTCATCAACTTTCCATGTTCCAAGCATAGCTTCTGGCAGAACTGAATCTACCTTGATTTGATTGTCTTCACCAGTTACTGTAATGCTTCTTTGCCCTGAATTTGCTACCAAGTAACTTGCGCCTGATTTTTTCAGCGTCAATTTTCCTTCTAGAGTTTGAATAACATCACCTGAGCTTTGTTTTTCAGTATCTGTTGATTTATCGTAATGAAAATCATAAGTCGCTGTAAAGCCAGCCACGTAAGATTCTTTACCAACCTGTGTGAGATTTGTCAAAATGATATTTGGGACGGTCAGACTTGTTGCCTTGCGGCTATCAGTCTGCATCTTAGCTGTGATACTTTCTTTCAAGCCTTTGTAAAACTCATTATTAGCACCATCTTCAAAGACTGTCGCTACTGTTGATGAATCTTGTCCAGCATTCAAATACAAAATCATTTGGTCAAAAGCTGATACCAGCACTTTGCCAGCCGTTTCATTGTCCAACAATCCCTCTGCGTCCAAAGCAACAGTATCCCCATCAGAAATACTTGAGAGAGCTTGTTTTTGTGATTTCAAATCACCATCTGAGAATTTTTTCTTAACATAGGCTTTAGCTGAGTCAGTCAAAGGATAATCACTGACATCATATTCCCCATTTTCCAAGGTGCCCACGCGCGTATCATCAAAATAAAGTTCACCATCAGTTAAATTACTTGTCACTTTAAAAGATTTAAAGCTAACTGACAAATTAAGAAGATTATTCTCACCGTCATAAGCCTTGCTAAGTTCAACTGGCTTGCCATTATATTTCCCAGAAATACTTGCTGTGTAATCAGCAATTGGCAAACGCTCAAGCGTCACGCTATAATCTTCTGAGTCGCTGACTGCGACTTTCTTTTTATTTAACAAAATATCAACCTTATTGACGTTCGTCTTAATTGTCAAATTCAAAGGTTTCAAAGCGATACGGTAGTTTGGAAAAATCAAAAACTTCTGCCCAACTTTTTTAACATATTGGTTATCTGAAGCACCTGCATCTTGCAAATCTTGGCTGAGCTGATTTGCTTCTGCTTTTGAGAGTTTTTTAAACGTAGCATACTTAGCTTCATCAGTTGTGACTTTTTCGTTATTATCTGCCCAAACCACATAACCTTTGATATTATCAAAAGTATCACCTGATTTTTGATAAGCTGCCACATACTCTTTAATCACTTGTTTTTTAGAGTAATGAAAACTTCCCCAAACCACAAAGATAAGCAATAAAATTCCCACAATCAAACTAGGAATCCAAATTTTCTTGTGTTTAAACTTAATCATTTTTCTCTCCCTATCCTAACAAAACTTGAGCTATCATTATACCAAAAAGTTTTTAAACTACTGTTACAAAAAAATCACACCTGTGACATAAAAAAGGCGGCTCAAAAGCCACCCTTGTCATTCAAAAGTCATCTTTGTTATCCACAATAACAAGATAAATCGCACCTAAAACAGCACCTGCAACACCTAACCAAAACATCATAAGCCTACTCCCTTCATACAGTAAGCATATCTAAAATTAAACCAACATTTTCTAAACTTAGTATACTACAGACACAGCTTTTTTACGATTATTTTACTTGTTAAAAATAGCTAAAAACGATACCATAAAAACATCAAAGGAGATTTAAAATGTTCAAAAAAGAGTTGTTAGGAGCGATGATATTATCTGCTTTAACCATGATTTTTATTATCATTAACACTTATTTTCCAGCACTGGCTAAAGTCATTGATTTCATTATTTTTTGGGCTTGTGCACTATTTTTACTTTATCACATTATTTTTATTATTTGTGCAAAAATAAAATCTCGAAAAAAGTAAACCCTAATTGTTTAGGATTTACTTTAATCAGTTTATTCCTTAAAAAGAGTTAGAAAAACCATCATAAATCACTTAAGAAAACCAGCCGGTAACATTGAGCCATCCTTTGTAGCGATTGGCTCTTTTTTGCATAAATAACTGCAGGTCAACTAATTCTTGAGAAGGGTTAGAAACTAAGTATTTGTTAATAAATGATCCTAATCGCATAATCTCAATATCCGAATTAGCACCCTTTTGTATTTTGTCAGCAGCAAGAGAAATTAAGTCATAAAATTCCTTATCCTTTTGTACAGATTCGAGTTGCTGCACCTTAATCAATAAGTCTAAAAATTCTTCGTCAACTTTTCGTTTCATCATAGTCATCACCTACAAAATTTAAAAGATTTTTTACAACACTTTTACTGGAATAAACTCGCAAACGCAAAGTCGTTTACGCACTTAGTTTAGCACATATTATTATAATTATCTAAAATTCTCATATAAGAAAATAAAACAAAAAAACGAGCTCTACCAAATCAAAGAGTTCGTTTTTTCTAAGTTTTTTAGTGTAGCTGTCAGTCTTTTCAGAAAGTTATACAGTCAAGCTGCACCAACATATTTTCAGCTGCCCCCAACCGAAAATATGATGTTAAAAATAAGTCTATGAGAATGTTTATAAAATGATTTCAATGTGTGAACAATCAAAGAGCTTAAACACTCTCGATAAACCCCATCTCATGTCATATCTCTCGGAAATGTACTAATTTTGTCATTGAACGTATAATACTACTAATACTACAGACGGTGTCGCTCAATCAAGAAAAAAAGATATGACTTATACATCTCAATCCTACAATCAAGATGCCATTATTAGCAAATGCTAATCCTCCTGGATAAGATCCATCCCTTTGAAATGATACTTGTTTTTCATATGACTCCCAAAAATCAAAAGCTCCCAAACAATTGACCCTTTCATATGAAAAACGCTTGCCTAACCAAGTAAAGTATCACTCCACGTAAGTATCTCAAATACTTACGGATATAATATACCATGAAAAAAATCTATTATTCAAAATTCGCAAATATGAAAATTTGTATTCTATATTTTCATATATGATAATTTTCTGTTTTAGCCTCTTTTTAAGGTAAAATAATAGCTAAGGAGGTCAGCAATATGGTAAAGAAATTAATTTTACTCTTAACAATTCTTCTAACATTTAGAATTTGGCCTTTTTAATCCAATTTTTGTTCTCTCTAAAGTTAAGACTAGGGAAATTCCCTAGTCTTTTTTGTATAAATCAAGAAAAGTCTCTAAATGCGTTTCTAAAAGCTTTGCCATAGTAGAGTTTCCAAGCTTTTCGACCATTTCAATACAATCTCTCATCGGCATAACATCATCAGACTCGCCTTTCAGATAAGCTAAAGTATCTTTTAAAAAGGTCAAAAAAATCACGGTGAACATATCTTGATAATTAATCATGCTCTCAAGCTTATTTAAAAAATACTTTGTGTAGTAAAGTTGCTTGCGCTCAATCAAAGTCAAAATGATATTGATAAAAGTAAGCTGCGCTGCTTTTTTATGCTGAGGAAGCGCAAGGTAAAATTCGTCACGCTCAGCAAATGCTTTCCCCAAGAAAATCAAATCATCATTGGACAAAATTGACATGGTATTTCCAAAAAGATAAAGCTCATACTCCGTCCACTGCTCAATACCATAAAGATAATGTGTCAAAAACTGCTTGTCATCTTCTTTAATCTCATAACTTGAATCAAGAGAATAAATGGCACTGACAATATCAATTCGAGTCAAGCGATTGTAAGTATCAAAATAATCACTTGCCTCAAAATGTTTGAGCATGTCTTTCAAACCAGCAATATCCCCAGCAATTTGCAAAGTTGCTAGCTGATTTCCGATTTTGTGATAAGAGCTTGCTCGGTAATGATTAAGAGCATAACCAAATTCTGAAAAGCTCATGTGAATGCCTGAAATAGCTGTTAATAACTTATCTGCCGTCAGCATGCTTTTCCCATTTTCAAATTTTGATAATTGTGACACTGATAAACCATCATGCGCAACGTCTCTCAACTTCAAACCACGCGCCAAACGCAGTTCGCGGTATAATTCACCTAAACTCATCAATTCTTTTTCGTCCACTACAGCACACCTCCTTTATCAAGATTTCTTTTCTTCATTATATCAAATTTTTAACTAAGATATGCGGACATACAAAAAGAGCACCTCAAATGAGGTGTTCTTCTATTTATTCGTTATTCAGATTAGAATCCGCCCATCATTGATGGATCCATTCCTGGTGCAGCTGGTGCTTTAGCAGCAGGTTCTGGATGGTTAGCAACAACAGCTTCTGTTGTAAGGATAAGGCTTGCTACTGAAGCAGCATTTTGAAGAGCTGAACGAGTTACTTTAACTGGGTCAATGATACCAGCTTCAACCATGTTCACCCATTCACCGTTAGCAGCGTTAAATCCTGTACCAACTTCTGAATTTTTCAAGCGTTCAATGATCACTGAACCTTCATAACCAGCGTTGAAAGCAATTTGGCGAACTGGTTCTTCAAGAGCACGAAGAACGATGTTACGACCTGTAGCTTCATCACCTTCAAGTTCAAGCTCAGCTACTTTTGAAATGACGTTAACAAGGGCTGTACCACCACCTGCAACAATACCTTCTTCAACGGCTGCGCGTGTAGCGTTAAGCGCGTCTTCGATACGCAATTTCATTTCTTTAAGAGCAGTTTCTGTGGCTGCACCAACTTTGATGACTGCAACACCACCAGCTAATTTAGCCAAACGTTCTTGCAATTTTTCACGGTCAAATTCTGATGTTGTTGAAGCAAGTTGTGATTTAATCACGTTAACACGGTTAGCGATAGCTGTCGCATCACCAGCACCTTCAACAATAACAGTACTGTCTTTATCAACCGTTACTTTAGCAGCTTGACCAAGAGCAGTCATGTTAGCATCTTTCAAATCAAGACCAAGGTCTTCTGTGATAACAGTCGCACCAGTCAAAATAGCGATATCTTCAAGCATAGCTTTACGACGGTCACCAAATCCAGGAGCTTTAACAGCTACAACGTTGAAAGTACCACGGATTTTGTTAAGTACAAGTGTTGGAAGAGCTTCACCATCAACGTCATCAGCGATGATAAGAAGTGGACGACTTGTTTTAAGAACTTCTTCAAGAAGCGGCAAGATATCTTGAATGTTTGAGATTTTCTTATCTGTAATCAAGATGTATGGATTTTCAAGGTCAGCAACCATTTTTTCATTGTCAGTAACCATGTATTGTGAAAGGTATCCACGGTCAAATTGCATACCTTCTACTACATCAAGTTCTGTTTCCATACCACGTGATTCTTCGATTGTGATAACACCATCGTTACCAACTTTTTCCATAGCTTCTGAAATGTATTCACCAACTTTTTCAGAACGTGATGAAACGGCAGCAACTTGTGCAATAGCTTCTTTATTAGCAACTGGTTGAGCAATTGATTTCAATTCATCAACAGCAACTTTAACAGCTGATTCGATACCACGACGGATACCGATTGGGTTAGCACCTGCAGTAACATTTTTAAGACCTTCACGAACGATTGCTTGTGTCAAAACTGTGGCAGTTGTTGTACCGTCACCAGCAATGTCATTTGTTTTAGAAGCAACTTCTGATACAAGTTTTGCTCCCATGTTTTCAAAATGGTCTTCTAGTTCGATTTCTTTGGCGATTGTGACACCATCATTTGTGATAAGTGGTGAGCCAAATGATTTTTCAAGAACTACGTTACGACCTTTAGGACCTAAGGTTACTTTAACTGTATCTGCTAAAATATCTACCCCACGCATCATGCTTGCGCGTGCATCTGATGAAAATTTAATATCTTTTGCCATATCTATTCCTCTGTTTGATTTCTATTAATATACTATTTTATTAATCTATCTTACGCCAATACGGCTAAAATTTCAGCTTCACGAACGATAGTCACAGTGTCTTCACCATCTTTTACTTCGACACCTGCACCGTTTTCGATAATAACTTTATCGCCAGCTGCAACACTTGGTGCTACCAATTCACCTGTCAATGTACGAGCACCTGTACCAACAGCTACAACAGTTGCTGTTTGAGTTCTTTCTTTGCCTGCGCCAGCAAGGACAAAACCACCAACTGTTTGTTCTTTTTCTTCTTCAACTTTCAAGACCACACGGTCACCTAATGGTTTCAACATGCTTTTGCCTCCAATATTTTTATTATCGTTAGCACTCTTTGTACTAGAGTGCTAATGTCTACAAAAACTATTCTAACACTTGGTCAGAAATAGTCAAGAAAAAAACACTATTTATCAAAAATAAGCTGAGCCTATTTCCTCATTGTCAAAAGGAAGTTTTGCTCAGCTTTTACTATTTTATCCTAAGACCAAAGCGTCATCGTTTAGGACTTGACCACTGTTTTTGTGGAAGAGATCCATGAGTTGTGCGACGGTGAGATTTTTCTTTTCTTCACCACGAACGTCAACAACGATTTTACCATGATAAAGCATGACCAGACGGTTACCGTACTCGATAGCATGTTCCATGTTGTGAGTAATCATCAAGGTTGTAAGTTCTTGTTCTTCAACTACTTTTTTAGTCAGCTGCATAACCATGTCACTCGTTTTTGGGTCAAGCGCTGCTGTGTGTTCATCAAGAAGAAGAATTTTTGGTCGAACCAAGGTCGCCATAGCAAGAGTCAATGCTTGACGTTGACCACCTGATAGAAATGCCGCATCTGTTTTCATGCGATTTTCCAAACCTAAACCAAGCTCGGCTAATTTTTCCTTGAACAATTGACGCTCTGTTTCTGTGATTGATTTTTTAAAGAAGCTGCGTTTTTTACCACGACGGTAGGCAATTGCCATATTTTCTTCAATAGTTAGATTCGTCGCTGTTCCCATGCGTGGATCTTGGAAAACACGGCTAATATCTTTTGAACGTGCTGCAACAGACGCTTTTCGAATTGATTGACCATCAAGCACGATATCTCCCTCGTCAATCTCAACAACACCTGCAATAGAATTCATCAGCGTTGATTTTCCAGCACCATTTCCGCCGATGACAGAGATGAAATCGCCTTGTTCAATATCCAAATCAAGACCACGTAACACGTGATTTTCGTTGACCGTACCTTTTTCAAATGTTTTATGAATAGTTGATAAGCTTAAAAGTGCCATTATTCGTTACCTCCTGGTGTCAATGTTTTTGAGGGTTTAATGTGAAGTTTGTTTCTGATTTCTGGAACGTAGAGAATAAGAGCAAGAAGAACTGCTGATGCTAGTTTTAGCATTTGAGCATCCACGTTCATGGCTAAGATGATTACAAGAACCAAACGATACAAGATTGAGCCAAGAACAATTGACCAGAGACGTTTACCAAGCGGCAAGTATTTGACGATGACTTCCGCAAGGATAATAGATGCCAAGCCGTTAACGATTGTTCCTGTTCCCATATTCATATCAGCGTAGCCATTATTTTGTGCTAAAAGTGAGCCCGCAAGAGCAATCAAGCCATTTGAAATCATATAACCAAAGATTTTCATGCGGTCAACTTTAATCCCATTTGCTTCACCCATAGCAAGGTTGTCTCCTGTCGCACGAAGAGCAAGTCCTAGTTGCGTGTTCAACAACACAACAAGTAAAAGAATTACCAAGGTCACAAAAATCACACCAATCAAAATCACAGCATTAAGTTTTGAAAGACTGAGTGCTGATGTCAGTACTGTAACCAAAGTTGTTTGCCCAGCTAGTGACACGTTGGCACTTCCTAGAACCAAAAGATTAACAGAATAAAGAGCTGTCAAGACGATGATCCCTGTTAACAAGGCTGGAATTTTCATCTTAGTATGCAAGAACCCGGCTACTGCTCCTGCAAGCATACCAGCCACAAAACCACCAATAGTCGCAATCAACGGGTTGATACCATTGACAATCATGATTGCTGTTGAAGCTGCTCCGAGAGGGAATGAACCTTCTGCTGAAAGGTCAGCAATATCCAAAATACGGAAAGTAATGAACACCCCAATCGCCATGATCGCCCACAAAAGCCCTTGTGAAATGGCAGTTAAGATAATATCAAACCAAGCATTTGACGCTTTCTTATCAGACTGACTTGATTTTTTAGGAGTAGCTGTTGTTGCCTTGCTGCTATCTGCCGTAGCTGTCTGTGATTCTTCAGAAGAAGCTTTTGTTGATTCATCCTTAATGCTAGTCAAATCAATGCCAAGCGTTTTAGCCATGTCATCATTTGCAACAACATTAAGTGTTTTAGGGTATTCTGCTGAAACCTTGCTAACATCTTCGCCCTTAATAATACGCACTGCTAATTTTGCTGTTTGGCGACCAAGCGCTTCATAGTTGGCACCGTAAGTAAAGAGCACGCCTTGCTCAACGATATCTGCTGAACCACCGACAACAGGAACTTTCATTTCTTTTGACAATTCTGTGATTAGCGAAATCGCACTGACAATCATGTTGTCTGTTGGAATGAAAAGAACTTGTGTTTGGCTCATCAAACTTTTAGCTGTATCCTGCACATCATTTGTTGATGAAATTCCTTTTGTCAAAACATCAATTCCAGCTTTAGCAAATTCTTTTTGTGCTTCTTCAACTTGAACCTCTGAATTACGCTCATTAGTTGTGTACATGATGCCGACTTTTTTCACGTCAGGCATGACTTTTTGCAGTAATTCCACCTGTTTTGAAATTGGAGACATGTCACTTGTTCCTGTGGCAATGCCTTCAGGATTTTCCATAGTCTTGACCAATTTTGCTGATACTGGGTCGGTTACTGCTGTAAACAACACCGGAACATCTGTTGATAGATTTGACAATGTTTGCGCAGCCGGTGTCGCAATTCCTAAAACCAAATCATTATTTGACAACAAATTTGTTGAAATGGTTTGAAGATTTGACTGGTCACCTTGAGCATTTTCATAATCTAATTTAAGATTTTTCCCGTCAACATATCCTTCTTTTTTCAATTCAGCGACAAATCCCTTGCGAGCTGCACTCAGAGAAGGGTGTTCCACATACTGAAGAATCCCAATATGAACCACATCTTTATTTGCATTTTTTGATGATGAACACCCACCTAAGGTGAGCGCGGCTAACATGACAGCCATCAAAGCTGCTAAACATTTTTTCATAATGACCTACCTTTACTTTTTACCAACTTGCCTTACTTAACCAAAGACAAGATATTAATAATTTTTCCTAAATCAACCACAATAAAAACCAGCTAGCTCAAAAGTCTAACTGGTTTTTTGGCGTATACAAAAAGTAAAAAATACCTGAAAGCCAGTTAGATCTCTAAGTATCTAATCGGCTTTTTCAAAACAGTCAAAATGCTTTAGCTTCATAGATACAAACGCAGGTGACGTTTGCATCCATGATTGGCTACAAACGTCTATCTAAAGAAACTAAAGTAATAGTATCGATTCAGTTTTTTAGTCAGAATAGACGAATTTTTAAGCATACTATTTTCTCCTGTTAAGATTCACAAATCAATGAGTGCTAGGTATTGAATTGCGTAAATTGTTTTTGATTGTTTACAGTTTACCCCTATTTTATCTTTTTGTCAATATATTTTTAAAATTCAGAAAAATAAAACATAAAAAGATTCCTAGTAAGGAGATTACGTACTAGGAACCTTTTTATGTTGAATGTTTGAGTAAGTAATTGTAATTTTTTTGTATTGTTATTTTAGAATAGTTTTTAAAAAGAGTTTACACATTTTAATTTAAAATGATTGGAGTTTTGTTTCAAAATCGTCAATAACTTTGGCAAGATTTTTCTTACCATGGTAGATACCATAGCCAAAGATTAGCATACCCAAACTTCCAAGGATCATCACGACAAAACCGAGAATTAGCAAAATGATTTGTTTGTTAAAGAAATAAATGAGTAAAAATCCTAAACTCGTTACTGCTAGAAGTAAAGTCAACCAACGACCTAAATTTTCAAGCATATGTTTTTGATAAGCTATTTCAGTTTCATAACCTCTGATAAGTTCTGATTTTGTCATGATATTTCTCCTCTAGAAGTATGTAAATTAGTAAGACAAACCTGGGTTGAAGAAACCAACAAGTACACCGACAAAGGCAATAACTACGAGCAATAGCATAACTTTGATTGGTGAAATGTTTTTCTTAGCCATCAACCACCAGCAGAATACGATGAATAATGCTGTTAGGAAACCTGGATAAACGGCATCCAATTTGTCTTGAAGAACCAAGTATGGGTTTTTAGCGTTACCAAGTTGGAATGAAGTTTTAACTGATACCCAAGTAGCGGCAACACCACCGACAACCATACCACCAACGATTGATACAGCTTTACGGATAGCTTGACCTTGAGCACCAACTAGGAATTCAACGGCTTTATCACCAAGTTCATAACCTTTGAAGTATGCGAATTTCATACCAAGGTATGCAAGCAAGTTCCATACAACGATGTAGAAAACTGCACCGATTGGAGAACCACCTGTTGAAAGACCAAGGGCAATACCTAAGATAACTGGAATCAAAGTACCAACGACAAGAGAGTCACCGATACCTGCAACTGGTCCCATAAGACCTGCACGAAGTCCGTTGATTGTTTCGTCGTCAACTTCTTCAGAACCATTAGCACGAGCTTCTTCAAGACCTGCTGTGATACCAACGATAAGGGCACCAAGTTGAGGTTCAGTGTTGAAGAATGCTGTATATGTTTGCATTGAACGTGCTTGATCTTCTTTGTTATCATATAATTCTTCCACGATTGGTAGCATAGAAGTTAGGTAACCAAATGTTTGCATGTGTTCTTGTGAGAAACATGTCAAGTTACCATAGTACCAATGATGGAAAGATTTCATTAAAGTTTTCTTAGTTAATTTTTTTTGAGCCATCTTAGATATCCTCCTCATCATCGTCAAAGTCATCTGCTGCTGCAGTTGCTTTTACATGTTTAGCCATTTCAAGTTCGTAGAACAATACTGCAAAGATCAATGAAATAACTGCACATGAAACCAAGTTCAAACCAAGTGAAGCCGCCAAAGTAAATCCAACAAAGAATGGAATAAAGTCAACAGCTTTTTCAACAATTTGTTTCAAAAGAATTGCGATTCCGACACATGGTAGCAAAGCACCGACTGTGAAGAGGGTTTTCATTGGAATACCATCCATTGGAAGAGCATCTTTCATTGCTGTTACGGCAGTTGCACCAAGTTTACACATGATCAAAGTTGGAACAAATGAGAAGACGATGTGTGAAATCCAAGGATATAGCCAGTCAACTTTGTAAAGTTGTTTGAAGTTTCCTTTTTCAACAGCACGCCAACCAATATGTTGCCATACAAGGTTCATTGTAGCTGTTCCGTAGAAAAGAACTGTACCAACAGTACCTACAAGAGTACCCATTGATTTAGCCAAGTTAGCTGCATCAGCTGAGTCAGCTGACAAACCTTGTGAATGGATAGCAACCATTGCCAAAGGAATACCGATATAAGATACAGCACGCACATCGGCTGAAACTGTACCACCAGGAGTTACAAGTGCGATGTAAACCAATTGCATTGCCACACCACAAATGATACCTGTTTTAAGATCTCCTAAAATAAGACCACAGACAAGACCACCGACTAATGGACGACCAAGAGTATAGTTACCAATGGTTGTACCACCAAGACCAGGCATTGAAGACAAACATGCAAACAAACCTAATAAGGCTGCTTGGAACCAAGAAATTGCCATAATACTTCTTCTCCTATATTATTTAAAAAATTTTTATTAAGTCATCAGAAGCCTTAGCTTCTAGATAAACTGTCAATATTAATAACCAAATTTAGATTTGAAATCTGACCAGTAACCAATTGAAACGTCAGGTAGAAGTTGGAATTTAACTTTGTAACCTGCTTTTTCGATTGCTTCAATTGCATCAGCTTCTTCTTGTGTGATTGATTGGTTGTTACCAAGTTTTACAGCACCTGGACGGTCGTTACATGGGCCAACGATGATTTCTTTAACATCACTTGGAACAAAACCTTGGTCAACCAAAAGTTTTTTCATGTCAATTGGGTTTTTAGTGATAACAAAATATTTTGTATCTGAATCCAAAACTTTTTGTGATTTTTTACCAAAGGCATCTACTGTCCAAACAAAAGTTTTCTTGTCTGAAGCACCTTTATAAGCTTGTGTCAAAACTTTGTTGCTTGCAGCAGCATCGTTTACGGCAATCAAACCATCACATGGATATTCTTTTGCCCAGCGTGTTACAGTTTGGCCGTGGATCATACGGTCGTCAATACGTACAAATGAAACAGTCATTGTTAATCTCCTTTTTTTACTTAAATGTCGTCTTCTTCATCATCTGAAGCGATTTTGAATTCTTGAAGAGCTGCTTGAGCTTCTGGCAAAACAGCTTGAACGAAAGCGTCACCCTCAAGCATATCTTTCATAACTGCTGAGGTAATTGCCATTGGTAAATTCATTCCACCTAGGATAACAGCGTCATCAAGTTTGCCAAGTTCGTCCAAAACACTGCAAGCTGTTGTAAGTGGGCTACCACCAACAATATCTGCAAGAACGATAACTGAATCTTCAGCTGTCAAACCTGAAATGGCTTGTCTGAAGTCTTGCGCAAAATCATCAACAGTTTTTCCGTTTTTCAAACCAACTGCAATGACTTGGACCATCTTATCTTCAGCGAACATAGCCAAAGAAGTTTTGAGACCTTCTGCAAAACCACCATGACTCACCAGTAGTAAATACTTCATAGTTTTATCTCTCCTTATCTGTCTATTATTCTATCAGTGTATTAAGCGTTTTCACACTCTCGATTGTCATATCATGGCAATGACAATCGCCATATTGAAAATGACAAATGTCATTTTTAGAAAACATGAAAAAAGCCTGGAACAATTTATTCCAGACTTTCTTTTTTATTTTAAACTATCCTCAATTTCCTTTTGAATAGCAAATAAATCACTATCAATACTGTTATTAGATAGGGATTTATTGATGATGTAATCTGCTTGACTCATCACGCTGTTGTAAGTTTTAAAGGTTGGCTTAGTCACACCTTGGCTAAGCATGGAATCCAGTGTTGAAACAGTCAGTGACTCAGAACCAAAGCCGTCTTCTTTCAATTTATCTTCTGTTGCTTGACTACGCATGACAGATTTCAAAACTGAACTTCCTTGAGAGTAATTAAAAACAGACTGTTGGACTTTTTCATCTGTACACAAGAATTTTAAAAATTGCCAAGCTGCACTGCGATGTTTTGTTTTTGACGAAATCGCATAGAGTGATGTTGAAACCTGCGTTGCATCAACACCTTTTTGGCTGGCTGGCATGGTTACACAAGACCATGAAAATGTTGAATACTTAGCAACATGGTAAGGGTAAGGTTTGTAAGTTCGATACATGGCTAATGACATTGGAATGAAGGCAACTTTTCCTTCATCAAAGTCTTTCATTGTCACTTCATAATTTCCATTTAAAGCTTTTAGCTGAGTAATTAAGCCCAATGCTTTTTTAACCTTTTCACTATCAAAATACGCTTTGCTACCTGTTTCATTGAAAAGTTTTGCGCCGTAAGCAGCAACAGCTTGCTGCCAAGTATAGCCAACGCAACCATACTGGTCAATGACCCCGTCACCATCAGTATCCTTAGTTACTTGTTTACAAATATTATAAAAATCATCAACCGTCCAACCTGATTTTGGAATGCTAATGCCTTCTTTTTCAAGAAGATCAATGTTAATACACATCATGGTTGGATTACTTTCAAACGGTAATGCATAATGGCTATGATTATATTCTCCTGCTTGATAAGATGAATTATAAAAAATGGAATCATAAAAACTAGTGCTGATACTACTGTCCAAATTTGACAGAGCACCTGTTGATGACAAAAGGTTAAAGTCATCTTCTGGCACGATAAACACATCAGGTTGTTTTCCAGCTACAATCTGATCTGTCAACCAAGTTGAATAATCGGCTTTTGAAATCCCACTTTCATAGACAACCTTGACCCTAGGGTGTAGTTTTTCAAAGCGTTTAATAGCTGTATCAATCACTTTATAATCATTACCATTTGGCACATCCCAACTGCTGCCAGCATAGACACCGATTTTTAAAACTGTCTTTTGTTGCATTTGGTAATAGATATAACCACCAATACAAGCACTTAAAAGAACAATCGCTGAAAGCCAAAGCTTTATCTTGGTTAGTTTAGTCATGGTCATCATCCTCAAATGATTTGAGCGTTACGCCTGTCTGAACCGCCCAAATCGCTAATTGCGTACGATCTCGCAAGTTGAGTTTTGACAAAATGTTAGAAAGGTAATTGCGCACTGTTCCTTCTGATAAATACAACTTCGCAGCAATTTCCTTGTTTGACAAACCAAAACCGATTTGTTGAATGATACGCCATTCCATTTTGCTAATGTCATGAACCAAGTCATCGTCAACTTGGATAGCAAAATTAGATTGAGCCATTTGTGAAAATAATTTAAAAACCTTGGTTGCAATGTCAGGGTTTATCATGGCACGTCCTTCATTGGCTGTCACAACAGCATCATGCAAATCATCCATTGACGTTCCTTTTAACATGTAACCTGTCGCACCGTATTTAAGAGCGCTGTAGATAAAATCATCATCATCAAATGTCGTCAAAATGATAACCTTGATATTTGGATAATGCTCTTTAACCGCTTTGGTACACAAAACACCATCCATTTTTGGCATACGAATATCCATCAAAATAACATCAGGTTTGCTTGTCGGCAGAGTTTCTAGAACCTCTGTTCCATCACTCACAGCCCCAACAACTTCAATATCAGGATATGCTGATAAAACAATCTTCAAAGATTCGCGAATCAACTCCTGATCATCTGCAATAAGTACTCGTATCATCCTTCTTCTCCTTGTATTTTAGGGATATGAATCGTTGTAGAAAATCCATCTTTACCAGAAAAGGCAACGCGACCACCAATAATAGCTAAACGTTCTGTCATCTGCGTTAAGCCAAAACCATACTTGATGTTTTCACTTCCTGTTCCATTATCCTTAATCAATAAAACATAATCACTCTCACTGAGCATGCTAATTTTAATCTTGGTTGCACGACCATGTCGCAAAGAATTCGTCACAGATTCCTGAATAACTCGGAAAATAACGTCCTCCTTGGTCTTATCAAAGTCAACATTATCCCAGTGATAATTTAAATCAATTTGCAAGTGTGACAGCTCTTGGTACTCTGAAAGCATCTTTTCTAGAGCATCTTTCAACGTACGATTTTCAAGAGCACCTGGTCGCATTTTATTAAGAGAACGTCGAACATCGACAATTCCTTCGCGAACAACATTTGATACACTGCTTAATTGTTTTTTAGCATGTTCTGGGTCAAGGTCAATCAAAACCGTCACGGCATCAATCCCTGCCGAAATCCCCGTCAAAGCATGCCCAATTGTGTCGTGAATCTCACGCGCAATACGTCTACGTTCCCTATCTTCGGTAATCTTTTCAGACACCGCAACGTACTCCTTCAAACGCGTATTAGCTTGCGCAGCCATCAATAATTCTTCCTCAATCTTATGATTTTCTGTCACCGAATAAATAATATAAGTCATCAATGAAATGATAAAGACAATCATATTAAGCGATACCAATCCATTCTTGATGAACGAAATCACAAGACGTGTACTTGCTGGGAAGAAATTAATATAAACATCCAAATCTGGTGTTCTAACCAAAAGCGACAGCACATCATAATTTGATAGCAAAAGCGAACCAAAACTAGCTACAATAAAAAGCAGCCAGGCTTTCTTTTCACGGAACGTGTAAAAGTCTGTATATGAAAAGAAAATATCCATGAAGACCAATAAAATCAAGCCATTATATGATAATTGCAAAGCAAAAAAAGTCGCAAACAGCAAAATGATTTCAAGAACTGCCAGCCAGTCACGCGCTTTAGTTTCTTTTTCAAATTCACGATTTCTGACATACATTACCAAAAGTAAGCCAATAAAAAATAAATTTGATAACCAAAAAATTCGTTCAGGTGAACTTGGAATAATATTGATTTTTTCTAGTAGCGAACGACTAAAATTATTTTCAATAATATACTTAGTCGCTGACAGATAGACCGAACTGTAAAAAAGCACCGCCATAAAATTAATGACTAACAATGCACGTTTGGCAACCTCAACATTTTTTAAAATCTTCATCATTGCCACCCCGTTAAATCACTGTTTAAGACAGTTTCACTCGTCATGAATTCAACTGGAATAATAATCTCTTTATCCACTTTTTTATCATGGTAAAGTCGATACCCAGCTTGAATAGCTTTCTCACCAATAGTCAAAGGTGACTGTGCAACGGTCGCTTGAATGGAGCTAGTTGTTGCTAACAAGTTTTTCATGTCAGGCGACCCGTCAACTCCATAGATTTTTACAGGCGCTGTAACTTTCATATTCTCAATAGCAGCCAGTGCCCCGATTGCAACTTGGTCATTAAGCGCCATGACCGTATCAAAATCTACCCCAGAATTGATAACCGACTCAACTTGTGGCATAGCAACCTCAGTCTGACCCAAACAATCTTTTCTATCAACAACTTGATAGCTATCATGTCCCTTGATTGTCGCCAAAAAACCATTAATACGATCTACTGCAGACACCGCTTTTTGGTGTTCTAAAAGTAAAATTTTGGCACTTGATTGAGTCTGCATAAGGTTTTGCGCGCATAAAACACCAGCTTGATAGTTATCAGACACAATCGTCGTGTCAACTGGAGAATTATCTGAAAGCTGACTATCCACAACCACAACCTTAATGCCTGTTTCCTTAGCTTTCTTCAAAGCTTTAATCAACTTTTTACTGTCAGCATCAACAGGATTAATGATGATAATATCCACTCTCTTTTTGATAAACAGTTCCACTTGCTGAGTTTGTTTATTAACATCAAGTGCTGGATCTCGCGTGTAGAGAATATCATTTTTTTCCTCTACAATTTTGTCAATTTCATTATTTAGAACCTTATAGAAATCATTGTTCATGGTCATATAAGTTGCCCCGATTTTGACACGATTTTCATTATAAGGAACCAATTTGTAATGAAGATAAATGCCAAGCATCGTTAGCATCGCAATAAAAGCGCTTACTAATAATGCTATAAGTTTTCCTTTTTTCATTCCCTACCTTCTCTACTTACTCAAAAATCTCAACTGATAATATACAAGTATTATAGCATGTTTAAAATGTCTAGACAATTTGACCTTGATTGACACCTAGCAAGAAGACAAAAAAGAAAGGAAAACAAGTGTTCTCCTTTCTTTTCATTTCCCTAATATCCTAAATATTATGATTCTTTTTTCTTGAAGAATTGTCCAAAGAATGCTCCCATAGCCGCTAGGATTGATACAATACCAAGTCCAGCAAGATGATTATCTTTTTCACCAGTTTGTGGCAAGACACTTTCTGAAACAACCGCAGATTTTGGAATAACTGGAGCTTTAGCCTCTGCAACTTTGACTGATTTAGCAGGCGCTTTAGCTGCCAATGTAGTTGTTGCAACTGCTTGTTCTGAAGGTGTTTCTTCCGGTGTTTGAGGATCTGTTGGTACGACTCCACCATTTTCTTCGCTTTGTGTTGGTTCTTTAGCATCCAAATCTACTACGAAGAAGTTTTGAACTTCAAGTTCACCATCCCAAAGACCAAGACCAAGATATGGGTTATTGAAGAAGTCTTCAACTTGATCAAATGTGTAAGACATTGCCAATTGATTATCAACAAAGACTTGAATAGCATTTGCTGATTTCACTAAACGAACGTGGTGGAATTGATTGTCGTTAATAGCTGCTGCCATTGGTGATTCTGCAATAGTATCACCGTAGAAGCGGAACAAACGAACAGAGTTATTTCCACCGAATTGGATCGTATAGGCATTGTTTGCATCTGGATTGCCTGAAGCAAAGAAGATATTTACAATTCCGCGACCGTATTTGATATCCAAATCCATTTGATAGTTTTCGTATGGCATCTTATCGGCTGCCATGTAAATATCGTTTGAGCCATGGTTTTCAACTTTCAATGATTCACCGTCAGCATGCCAATCACCAGCGAAGACTTTCACATCTTTAACGTTTGTCTTGAAGTTATCTTCTAGAATATCAAGAACAAAATCTTGATAAACTGCCGGGTTAGATTTAGATTGTGCTCTAACAATCACTTGACCCTTCTTAAGTGCTTTAACGAAGACTTGGTTACCAGAAATTTCTGTTGACACATTACCATCGTTGAGGATTGACCAAAGCAAATCTTGGTTAGCAACTGATGGAGAGACGTAAGCTTTAACCACTGTGCTATCACCAACATTCATTCTGACATTCTTAGCAGACGCAGGCACAATACTTTGTGGTTCAGTAGTTTCAACTTTATCTTTCCAAATACTCTTCAATGGGTAAAGAACGATATCTGCTGTAGATTCATAACCTTCAGAAAATACACTTAATCCGAGACTTTGAGGTGATGTGAAGATTTGGTTAGCACCTGCGACAGTATCACCTTTTGTGAAGACTTCAACACTAGCACGGTCAACAAAGATATGAAGGTCAATACTTCCATCAGCGTTGCGTGTTACTGCTTGGCTATCAATATTTCTAAAGAGCTCTGTAAGGATGATACCTGATTGACTACGGTCAATAGCGATTCGTCCTGTTTCTAAATCGTAATAAACCTTAGTCACTTCTCCTGGACCTACTCGAAGGTTGAAACCAACTTTTGTTGTTCTGTTACTTGGATTAAAGTGAGCAACAATTTCATAGGTATCACCAGAAAAATCTTTAAAGAGATTATTATCTTTACCAACAACAACATCTGTGTATTCAACTTTGTTGTCTACATCACGTAAGCTTTCGTATGCTTTGATTGGTGTTTGAGTAAGAACGTATTTATCACCGTCTTTGACAAGACCTAGTGTCAAGTTAAGGTTGAATGTACCATTGAATTTTTGACCAGTACGTTCAGCAACAAGGTTACAATAGTTATCCCAAGTATTCATCCAGTTAAGCTCAATAATTTGAGGAAGTGTTGGATTAGCTTTAGTACCAAAATCTTGTACGTAGTAAGTCATTGCAGCGTATGAATCTTTACCAAAGTTCATGATACCATCTGATTCTTGATAATCAGCATCTGCAACAAATTTCCAGTGTCCATCAACTTGTTTTAAATCACCAACTTTATAGTAACGTCCACCACGAGAAAGAACCCATTTCACTGTGTTACCTTCTGCCATGATTGGATAAAGGTCTGGACATTCAGTGTGAAGATCTGGATATGTTGATTCAACAGACCAATCTAGGAGATTATCTGATGAGTAAATACGAAGTGGTCCACCTGCAAGAACCATGAACCATTTGCCTTCCCAACGGAAGACTTTAGGGTCACGGAAATCACGATTTTGCAACGGGTCAGTTGACCAGTCAGCTGCAATTTTATCGATTTTTTGCCAAGTTTTACCTTCATCTTTACTGTAAGCAACTTTGATACGTTGACCTTCACCATCAGCTGTAATCAATGCAACCAAGCCACCTTCGTTACCGTCAAACAAACCACTTGTGTTGTTATTATCAGCTACGATACAACCTGAGAACATTGCCCCGTTATAGTCTGGATAGAATGCAATTGGTTGATCTTCCCAGTGAATCAAATCCTTACTTGTTGCATGTGCCCAGTGCATTGGACCCCATTTAATATCATCGTAGAATTGGTAGAACATGTGATAAACACCATTGTAGTAAACCAATCCGTTAGGGTCATTTGCCCAGCCATCTTTAACAGAGTAGTGATATTGGTCACGGAAGTTTTCATTATAATAAACTTCTGCTGATTGACGGCGGTGAACATTAATACGGTAAGTTGATGTCACTTCGTAACCGTCTACTGTGTAAGTACTTGTTACTGTGAGGTAGTTAGCACCAACTGATACCGGAATATCGCTTGGATTTGAATAAACATTACCTTGAGCATCTGTCACTTTGATAACTGCAGCTGGATTATTAGCAACAAAACTTAAGTCAACAGTTGAAGCATCATGTGATACGTATTGGATATAAACAGCACCTTCTGGGAAGAATTGTCCCTTAGGTTCAACTGGACCATTTTTTGAAGTAACTGTGACATCTTTAAGAAGTGGTAATTCTGCATCAGTAAGTTCACGGTAAAAAGTATTTTGGAAAATCATTTCACCATTCCAGTTCAAAAGACCGAAATTACCATCTTTGATGTATGTTGTTTGACCAAGGTCGTCACGTTGGATAGTATAGTCACTCAAGTTTGCGACCAAAATACCGTTGATATAGTATGAAATCCAACCATCAGCTGCCACAACTTTCAAGAAATATTTATTGTCTGGAGTTGCTGGGATTTCTTTATCATTGATAAGATTTGCTTCAGCCCAACGCCATAATCTTGCTTTGTGTGAATTTCCGTCAAGGTTTACAACATAACCTTTTAGATTTTGAGCATCACCAGTCGAGCGGAAAACAAGCGAAGCTGCACCTGTATTTTGTAAGAATGTTACATCTGTTTGGAAGACAAAGTTTTTACCTGTTGAGGTTGAGAAAAGGAAGTTATCACCTTTTCCAACAGCATTACTATACAAACCATCTTCACGAATTTCCCAAACATTTGCATCATAACTCAAACCTTGAAGATTTGTATTATAGTTACTTTCTTTTTTCTTAGTCAAATTAGCAGAAAGGGCTTTTTTAGTTTTTGCGGCACTCACGCTAGGTTGGTCAGTTTTTTGTTTAAGCGAATCAGTCACATCAACTTTTTCTTCAGCATCTGATGTCTCAGTTTTTTGAGCATCGTCTGAAGTTTCAGTCGCAGGTTCTTGATTTTCAGTCACTTGATTTTGTTCTGTAACATCTTGGTTTTCTGTTACTTGATTTTCTTCTGTGACATTTTGATTTTGTTCTTCAACAACTCCTTGTTCAGTTGGTATTTGATTTTCTGTAACCGGAGTTTCTAACTGATTAGCAGGTTGTTGTGCTTCTTGACCTACTTCAGTTTTTTGGTCTGTATTTGCGTTTTCTGAGTTTGTGTTTGTAACCGCTGCCATTTCTGTCGATGAAGAAACAGCTTCATCAGCCATAACGGGTGTAGCCACAGTTCCTAAGACCATACCACAAACTAAAACACCACAACCATAAATCCATTGTTTACCGCGTTTGTGCATAAACCAGTTAACACATTTCTTTTCTTGTTCTTTTTTCATAAGTCCTTTCTCCTATTGAAATTTGTCGAAGTAGCTTCAACATTCAACAGAGATAATATTACCAGAAAAGGAAAGCGCTATCACTAAACATTTGTCATCAGCTTGATGTGACAAAAATCAATTTTTTTAGTGGCAAAAGTCATCAAAAAAATTCCTACATCAAGACGTAGGAATTTAGCAATCATTATAAAAAGAATCGTTTATCTAGCTAGTTTAAATTTCTCTAAAACCAAAGCAATCCCATCGTGGTTGTGGTTTGCAGTCACGTGACCAATACGCTCCTTAACTTCCTTCGGAGCATTTGCCATGACATATGCCTCACCTGCAGCCTCCAACATGTCTAGGTCGTTAAAATTATCACCAAACGCCAAGGTTTCAGACATATCAACACCATAATGGTCGGCTAAAAGATTAACAGCTCGTCCTTTTTGAATACCGTTCGCCATCACTTCAATGTAATACGGCAACGAACGTGCAATCGATAAGCCAGGATAAAGTTCTTTTAACTTTTCTTCCAAGACAACCATTTTCTCTGGCTCACCCATCAAAAGCAATTTATGAACTTCAGGCAAATGACCAATTGCCTCCAAATCAGCCTCTTGAGAAACCAAGCCAACGACTTTTTCCTCACGAGAAATCCATTTGTTCATCCGATTTTGCGACAACCATTTTTCGCCGCTATAGACATTCCAAGCAACATCTGGGACTTCTTTTTCTAAATATTGGCAAATAGCTTGCGCTGCTTGAGGGCTCATAGGGCAGCTATCAATCACTTGACCATTTTCATCTTGAATAAAAGCTCCATTATAAGAAATTATCGGAACTTGGGGCAAAAAATCTTTGATAATTGGTTTAATTGCTTCAGGCATGCGCGCCGAAACAGGCACAAATCGCACTCCTGAATTGACAGCATCACTTAGGGCTTGACGCGTTTTTGGCGTTACTTCCAAGGCGTCATTGATGAGAGTGCCATCAATATCGCTAAAAATTATTTTAAACATAGCTCTTTCTCCACACATTTTCTACAGTATAGCATTTTTGAAAGGGCTTTCCAAGCTTTTTTTCTCATAATTTCTGTAAAACTAGCTAAAAATGACAATAGTCACCAAATCTTTCATCTTTTTTCATCGATTGACTCAAGAGAAAAAGGAAATTTTGAAAAAGTTTAGACTGTGCTTACACTAAAATGGCAATTCCTCCTCTTCCAGAACTAAATCTGCCAAATCATTTGCCACATTATTTTCTCGCATAGCACGCTGTGCGCGACTTTCTAAGAGTTGGAAAGAATGGCATAGCACTTCTGTCACATAATTCGTGTGACCATCTTTTTCGTACTTGCGTGTGCGAAGTTCGCCATCAACAGAAAGTAAACTGCCTTTGCCTGCATAAGACACAAGTGTTTCTGCCAAACGTCCCCATACCACAAGCGAAATGAAGTCAGCCTCACGCTCACCATTTTGCGATTTAAAACGTCGATTGACCGCAAGTGTTACACGTGTAACACTTTTATCGTTAGCTGTCGTCACAAGTTCAGGTTGCGCCGTCAAGCGCCCAATCATAATTACTTTATTGTACATCAATTACCTCCTATCTTATTATTCGAAAAAGAGGTTGTTAATCCACTTAAAAAATGAAATTTTCAAACAATTCTGCTAAAATAAAATCAATTTTTACAGATAGGAGATTTTATGACAGTCAATATTAATGCCTATAAGGAAATGCTAAATCAGCCTTGGGGAAAAATCATGTACCGTTTGATTTTTGCGCAGCTCAGCCATATCAAAAACAAGCAAGTCTTAGACTTTGGTGCTGGTTTTGGGACAACATCAGAATACTTAGCAAAACATAATACCGTTACTGCTATTGAGCCAAACGCTGATATGCTTTTTGCCGACGACACACAGACATTCACTAAGATTAATGGTAGTTTAGAAGTTCTTAAAAACTCACCAGAACAATCCTTTGATGTCATCATTTGCCACAATGTCTTTGAGTATATTGATAAATCTCTCCACCAAAAATACCTTGGTGAATTTGAACGTCTGTTAAAGCCAAATGGTGAACTGTCTTTGATTAAGCACAACCTCACTGGAAAAGTGTTACATCAGGTTATTTTTAACAATAACATCGAGGATGCTCTTCATCTTCTAGAAGGGAAAGATAGCTACAATAGCTCATCATTCGGACATGGCGAAACTTACAGTATTGACGAATTAACCAGCAAAACTAACTTAACACTTGAAAATTATCAAGGTCTGCGCACCTTTTATGCCCTCCAACCAAACGCTTTTAAAACAGAAGAAGGTTGGCTAGAACACCTAACAGAAATTGAATTAGCTGTTGCTAACCAAAAACCTTACAAAGATATCGCTTTCTTGCAACACCTTACTTTCCGCAAGCACTAAATACAACGCATAAATAAAAAACAGAGACTCACAAATACGTGAATCTCTGTTTTTCTTAACTAAGAATTTCTCTCAAGCTCTTTTTCTTACCCTTTCCAGTGTTTTTCTGGGTTAAAGGCTTCGCCGACCACGGCTGTGTCATCAAGTTCGATGATTCCACGTTTTTGTGGAGCATTTGGAAGTGCCAATTCACGAGGTGAGCACATCATACCAAAGCTCTTTTCACCACGAAGGGCACCTGGGAAGATAAGACTTCCGTTTGGCATCATAGCACCTGGAAGGGCTACGATTGTTTTCAAACCAACTGCAGCGTTTGGAGCACCTGCAACGATTTGAACAGTTTTATCATCTGAGATTTGCACTTGGCAAATGTTCAAGTGGTCACTATCTGGATGAGCAACCATTTCTTTGATTTGACCAACAACAAATTTTGGTGAAGGGTCATTTTCCAATTGTTCGCTGAAACCTTCTTTTGTCAATTCAGCGTTGAGCTTAGCAACATCTTCGTCAGTTAAAGTGATTTGACCAACGCCATCAATTGTAATCAAACTTGACACTTCAAAAATGTTCCAAGCAACTGTTTCACCATTTTTCTCAAGGAAAACACGTGATACTTTACCTTTGCGTTCGTAGTCAAGTTTAGCACCTTTGCTATCTTTGACAATCACCATTAGGACATCACCGACGTGTTCTTTGTTGTACGTAAAAATCATTTTCTCTCCTATTTCAATCCAGCTAAAAAGCTGTTAATTTCTGCTTTTGTTTTGCGCAATTTATTAACTAAACGACCAATTTCTTTCCCATTTTCAGTTACCACAAAACTTGGAATGCCAAAAATATTCCAGCGTTGTGCGACTTCCATAAATTCATCACGGTCAACACGGACAAATGTGAACTCTGGATTTTCTGCCTCAATTTCAGGCATAACAGGGTAAATAAATTGGCAGTCTGGGCACCAATTTGCCGTAAAAAAGAAAACTACCTTGCCGTCATTTTCTAAATAGGTTGCCATTTCTTCATAGGATTTTGGACTAATCATTTTTCTCCTCCTCGTAGCTAATCTCACCATTTTGGTAAACAAATTGGAACGTGCGACCATCCTCAAAAACAAGACCTCCAGTCGTTTTTTGAGAATCAGATTCAAAATCATTCAAATAAAGCACAGAAATCTCGCCAAATTGATTAAAATAATCACGAATCTGCTCTTTAACCTGTTCTTTTCGCTTTTCGTCCTTTTGTTTTTTTAGGATTGCTCCCAAAACGATGACACCGCTGACTCCCACTAAACCAAAACGTGACAGTAAGCTTTTCTTTTTGTTTTTCATACGCTTTATTTTAGCATATTTCAGCACATAATACCAAGGCCCAAACATTTAATATGTTTTTTCTAAAAATTGTCAGAAAACGTGGTAAAATAGAAACCATAGAATCGAGGTTTTATATGTCAGACTTATTTTCAAAAATAAAAGAAATCACTGAACTTGATAGCATCGCTGGATACGAACACAGCGTACGTAACTATCTTCGCTCAAAAATCACACCGCTCGTTGATGACGTGCAAACTGATGGTCTTGGTGGTATTTTTGGTATCAAAAACTCTGATGCTGAAAATGCACCACGTATCATGGTCGCAGCGCACATGGACGAAGTTGGTTTCATGGTTAGCGAAATCAAAGCTGACGGTACTATGCGTGCTGTAGGAATCGGCGGATGGAACCCACTTGTTTTAAGTTCACAACGCTTCACTCTTTACACACGTGATAACCGTGCTATTCCAGTCGTTTCTGGTTCAGTTCCACCACATTTCCTTCGTGGGACAAATGGCTCTGCTTCACTTCCAAAAATCGATGACATCATTTTTGATGCAGGCTTTACAGATAAAGCTGAAGCTGAAGCCTTTGGTATTTTGCCAGGTGATATCATCGTTCCAAAATCTGAAACAATTCTCACAGCCAATGAAAAAAATGTTATCTCTAAAGCTTGGGACAACCGCTTTGGTGTGCTTATGGTGACAGAATTACTTGAAAGCCTTAAAGGACAAAAACTTGATAACACGCTTATCGCTGGTGCCAACGTTCAAGAAGAAGTTGGTCTTCGCGGGGCACATGTCTCAGCAACTAAATTCCAACCAGAACTCTTCTTTGCCGTTGACTGTTCACCTGCTGGTGACATTTATGGCAACCAAGGCAAAATCGGTGATGGAACACTTTTCCGTTTCTACGACCCAGGACATGTTATGTTGAAAGACATGCGTGACTTCTTGCTCACAACTGCCGAAGAAGCAGGCATCAAATACCAATACTATGCTGCAAAAGGTGGTACAGACGCTGGTGCTGCTCATCTCAAAAACGGTGGTATTCCATCAACAACTATTGGAGTATGCGCTCGCTACATTCACTCACATCAAAGCCTTTATGCTATGGATGACTTCTTGCAAGCTCAAGCTTTCATTCAAGCTATCGTTAAGAAATTAGACCGCTCAACTGTTGACCTCATCAAAAAATACTAGAAAGGAGCTAGGGGAGCTAAGCCATTAGGCATTTTTATTGTACTTTCCCCTTTGTCTTACTATGAAAATTGGATTTATCGGAGTCGGAAAAATGGCGACTGCCATTATCAACGGACTTAACACAACATCACACGATATCATCATTTCAGGTTCTTCACTTCCTCGCTCACGCGAAATTGCAGAGCAGCTTGAAGTTGAAGCAGCTCTTTCACACCAAGAACTTATCGACCAATCTGATTTGGTTGTCCTTGGCATCAAACCTCAAATGTTTGAGACAGTCCTTGCTGGACTTCACTTCCATCAACCCATTCTTTCAATGGCAGCTGGGGTAACACTTGAACGCCTTGGCAAACTGACAGATCCAAATCTTCCATTGATTCGAATCATGCCAAACCTCAACGCCCAAATTCTAAAAAGTACAACTGCTATTTGTGCTAATGACAAGGTTTCTGCAGAACTCCTAGCTACCGCTAAAGAAATCACTGACAGCTTTGGATCAACTTTTGACATTCCAGAAAAGGACTTCGATACATTTACAGCTCTTGCTGGATCAAGCCCAGCATACATTTATCTATTTATCGAAGCTCTTGCTAAAGCTGGTGTTAAATACGGTATTCCAAAAGACAAATCTCTAGACATTGTAACTCAAACTGTCCTAGCTAGCGCTGAAAATCTTCTTCAAGGGACTGACAGTCCACATGACTTGATTGATAAAATTTCAAGTCCTGGTGGAACAACTATTGCAGGTCTTCTTGATCTCGAAAAAACTGGTTTGACAGCTAGCGTTGTTTCAAGTATTGACGCTACAATCAATAAAGCAAAAGCTTTGTAAAATATTATAAAAAGGTTGAGACGATTGTCTCAACCTTTTTTCTCTGATAAATTACAAAATCAATGACAGTACACCAAGGAAATTATTGAGGGCATGAACAGCTATTGAATACTCTAGTTTTTTCGTTTTTTGATAAACCAAAGCAAGAACTAATCCCATACCGCCGTAGAGAATCCAACTTCCAAGGTCTGTTGGCATATGAACAGCTCCAAAAAGAGCACTACTAACAATAACACCAAGATAAGAATAATGAAATGCTTGTTTTACAATAAAGCCACGAAATACAACCTCTTCAACAATCGGCGCAGCGATTACCGATAAAGCGAACAGCAGTATCGGTGGCATACCAAGTTGTTCAATCACAGATTGATTGAGCGTATTTGCATTGCTACCATGCTCTAAAACCAAAGTCATACCGCCCAACATTTTAACTGGAACCATAATCAAAAATCCCATAATAATAGGCTTATAAGCCCCGCTATTCCACACCTGACTAGCTTTGCTGAAAAATCCTAAGTGTTTTGCAACGTAAATTGTCAAAAACGCAACCACTAGCAAAGAGAGGGCAATCAGAAAACTTTGCCAAAACGGCTGATTTTTAGCTAGAAAAACAGTCGGCAACTGTTCCAAAAAAATCAAACCAATTGCCATACCAAAATATTTAAAAAATGATACCAATTTTTTCATCAAAATTTCTCCTACAAAATCTTTGAAAAAATGACTTTAAGAATTAAAAAGCCAAAAATCAGACTATACAACCAAATCAATAATAGAATCAGATACGAAAATGCTATACCACAAAAAGCATATAAAATTAGCAAGAAAACATTTATGATAAACATCAAAATTAAAGTTGATGCTGCACTAAGTCGTAAAATAAATTGATTACGTTCATCGTACACTGCAACATATGCCGCCTTCAGACGATTAGTCTGATGACAAAGCACTTGATAATAAATCGTAAAAGCAAATCCTGAAATACCCATGCCCAGCAATAAGCCTGAAGCAAAATCACTGCTTTTTACAAAATGAGATACTCCTATACTTAACACCGAGAAAACGAAAATAAGGTAGGACACTCTTAATAAATAACTACGATACTCTTCCAAACTTTTTTTACGATTACAATTTGCAACAGCCTTTAATAACATAACTTACTCCCCCTTTTTGTAAAAACAACAAATAGATTTTATCTATCTTCACATTTTACTCTTCATCAAAGATAAAGACTTCTTCGATTGTCATGCCAAAATATTTGGCGATTTTGTGTGCCAATTCCAAAGAAGCGTTATAGCGTCCTTTTTCTAAGGAAATAATGGTTTGTCTTGTAACCCCAAGCGCCTCGGCTAACTCGGCTTGGCTAACTTTATTTGCTTTTCGGAGTTCTTGAATTTTTGTTTCCATTTTTTCCTCCTGTCATCTATTTGTAAAGCAAACTTTACAAAATAGTATAGTAAACTTTACATTTTATGTCAAGTTTATTTTACATTTTTATATAAAAGCAGCAAAAAAGCTGACCAAACGGTCAGCTTTTCTGGTCTTATCATAATATTTTGATAACTAATTAGTAGAATTTTTAAAGCGTTCAACTTCACGCGCAATGACAAGTTCTTCATCTGTTGGAATCACAACTGCTTTTACGCGAGCTTGATCTGTTGAAATAACGCCATAAGCACCTGAAACATTCTTAGATGGGTCAACATCAACACCAAACCAAGTCATTCCAGAAATGATATCTTTACGGACATCACTTGAATTTTCACCAATTCCTGCTGTAAAGACAATAGCATCCGCACCGTTTAAAACGGCAAAGTATTGTCCAATATATTTTCTCAAGCGATCAACATACATATCGTAAGCAAGTTGGCATTTTTCATCGCCTTCTGCCTTACCTGCCAAGATATCACGCATATCACTTGATTTTTCCGAAATACCAAGTAAACCTGAATCACGATTCAAAATTGTACGAATTTTTTTCGGGTCTGCCATAGCTGGTTCACATTCCAATAAATAAGTAATGACACCTGGGTCAATACTTCCTGAACGTGTTCCCATCATTGTTCCTCCAAGTGGTGTGAGCCCCATTGAAGTATCGACAGATTTACCGCCCTTAATCGCTGTAATAGAAACCCCATTACCGATATGGCAAGTAATCAATTTCAAGTCTTCCAAAGGTTTGCCTAGAACCTTAGCTGCTTCCTGAGCAACATATTGGTGACTTGTACCGTGAGCACCGTATTTACGAATCTTATAATCAGTGTAATAACGGTTTGCGATTGGATAACGATAGGCCACTTCAGGCATTGTCATATGAAAAGCAGTATCAAAAACGACAACACTTGTAATATCAGGTAAAATTTCTTTAAAGGCTTGAATTCCAAGAGCAGCTCCTGGATTATGAAGCGGTGCTAGCATTGATAGTTCTTCAACTTGTTGGATGACTTTGTCAGTTACTAGGGCTGATTCTTTAAAATATTCACCCCCAGCTACCACACGGTGACCAACACCTGTGATTTCATCATAGCTAGCAATAATATCCATAGAAATCAAATCATCTAGAAGAATTTTTACAGCAGCGGTATGATCTGGGATATCCTTCGTTTCCGACTGTTTCTGGCCATTAAATTTTACCGTAGAAACGCTGTTAGGAAGACCGATACGTTCAATCAATCCTTTTGCAATAACTTCTTCTTCTGGCATGTTATACAACTGCCATTTTAGACTTGAGCTTCCTGCATTAATAGAAATAGTTTTCGCCATAAATATACCTCTAAAGCGCTTTCATAATATATCTCTATTTTAGCACAAGTCATTTAAAAAATCATATTTTCAACATTCCATTTTTTAAATTTATCAATGAAGTCTGTCAACACTTCTCGACTTTGCAAGTCAGCAAGTGGATAAACAAAGGTTTCTGGAGTATGTTCAGCTTGTTTTTTCAAAACGAAAATTGATTTCGCGTTGGCTGCATTTCCAAAGATAGATTCTGGCAAAGTAATTACAGCAATCACATCAGCATAATCCTTCAACCATGCTTTCAACAGGTCACTTTGCTTACTTGTCAAAAGACTAACTGGTGCTAAAAAGACAGCAATCCCGTCTTTTTTGAGATATTTAAGAGATTGTTCCATCAACAAATGATGCGCATAAGTGTGCCCTTCACTGCTAGCTACTTTGTAACGTTTTGCAATTTCATCATTTGGATAGAATCCGACTGGAAGGTCACTGATGATGACATCACTTTCCTTAAGAATCTGTGGGCGTACAGCATCTTCTTGAACGAATTGAGCTTTAGAATCCATAACTTCAGCGATACTTGCTGACAAGTCAATCAACAAATCATCAACTTCAATACCTAGATAGTTTAGATCTTTAGATGAGTTGTTCAACAACGTTTGGGCAAGGTTACCTGTTCCGCTACCGATTTCCAAAACATCAAGTTCCTTAGAAGCTGTCAAATTCTCAATGAGGAACATTAAAATGAAGCCAATAGCATCAGGTGTAAATTGGTGATTTGCCTGAAGAGCTTCTGTTTGCGCAGCTTTAATAAAGATAAACTGAAAAGCACGGCGCCATTCTTCCTTAGTTAAATTAAGTTGGCGTAGTTTCTCATTATTTGCAGCTACAACTTCACTGGCACCTTCAGCACCAAGATAAAAAGAGTTTTGTTCAATAAGTGCATCGTAAATGTGTGTTTTCAACTCATTTTCGATTAATTGTATATTTTCAAGAATCAACCCATAGGCTGTTTCGATATTTTCAAAATTCATTTTCCCCTCCAAGACTAATCATATCAAAAAACCTTGAAAATGAAAAGAAAGCACTAGTGACTTTCTTTTTCAATGGTTTGTTCAGATTTTTTTGGAAGAGAAAAAGTGTAGTAAAACTCCTCTTTATTCTCTAAAACTACTGTCTCAACTAGCACCTCATTTTCACGTTGATAGCTGACAATACCTTTATCAAAATAACACTTACCTGAAGAATCTTTAGCATAATCCCTGCTGATTTCTGCCATCAAATAAGCTTGCGCGTACTTTAATTGTGCTTGATGCTGACGTTCACTTGCTACCACGCGCCCTAAATAAAACTGTAACAGCAGGGCAAATATAGCTGCCATCAGCATAGCATACAACAATATTCCTGCCCTAACTTGCCTCATCAAAAGTGTAAACAAACTCTCTCTCCATACCATTATCCATTCGCAGCTTAATCAAAATATTATTACCATCCTGACGAATGCTAGAAGAATTCACACCAAATAACATTGGCTGATAGCCTTGACCAGAAGCATTTGTTTTACGAAAATCATCTGCTTTTGATAGCCCATAAGCTAATTTCTTATCATCCTTACTAACATAAAGTTTATTGTCAGAAACACAATCTAAGTGGCATCGCTCTAATTCTGAGCGCAGCTGCTGAGAAAATAAAAGCCACTCATTTTCTTCGTTATCAGACAAGTAATAAACATTTTGTGAAATTGACTGCGTTAGCCCTTGATAAACCAGAACTGTCCCTGAAATAACCAGCAAAGCAACCAAACTTTCAAGTAACGTAAAAGCTTTTAGTCTAGTTCTTCTTAACATGCATCACCTCTTTTTGCCCATCGTAGACATAAAGTTCTCCGTCTCGTCTAGTAATATGAACCTCAACACCATTCATCACCAAATCATCTTGTCCTGTTTGAACAGCCATAGTAGCGACATTGAGAACCTCTTGCTGATGTAAGCTATCTTGCATCTGGTGGCGACTTTTATCCATTTCTCCCAAAGCAAGAATTGTAATGGTAGCTAGCAAAGCTAACGCAACCAAACTTTCAAGGAGTATGTAAGCTTTTAGTTTCTGTCTTTTTATAATTACCACTTCCTATATATAATTGATAATCAATAGCTTGATTCTTTGTCTGAAATTTTACTTTTGCAAGAGATGAATTGCCCCCAGCATTATCAAAAACAATTTTATAATTTTCAACGACTGATACTGTCTCTGGCAAACTTATATGAGCCACACTATTTGAAATGCCGTCTTGTGAAATTGTCAGAACTTGATTTTCTTGTTTTAGGCTCGCTAGTTTTTGAGTATCACGATAGCAATGCTCAAACGATAAAAAGAACAACCTTTCTTCGACCGTCTGAAAAATACTACTCACAGAGCTTGAGAGCATAATAACGATAAAACAAGATATTCCCAAAGTTAGTAGACTCTCTAAAAGGGTGAAAGCTCGGATTTTTTTATTCTTTAGGTTTAGCTTTTTCATTGTACGTTTGAGCTTGTTGTTGTGAAATATAGCCTTCTTTCACCAAATCTTTAATAGTTGCTTCTTTACCTGTTTTAACTTCGTAAAGTTCTTTCTGACTTTCGACAACTTTCACAACAGCTGCATCACCTTTTTCATGAATCGCCTCTTTTTGCTTACTCAAATTCGGTACAAATAAAAGCATCAAGACACCGATGATTAACAGGACAATCAACATCTCTACAAGTGTGAAAGCTTCAACAGATTTTTTACGTAATTTTTTCCATAGTTTTTTCATTAAAAATTTCCTCCCATATTTTGATACATTGGCAAAAGCATTGCCACGTAGATTAAAACAATAATTAAAGCAACAAAGACAAAAACTAGCGGTTGAATCAGCTGTGTTGCCTGAGTTAATTGGCTGAAGAAAGTCTGCCATGTTTCCTCAGCATAGATATCAAGCTCCCGACCAAGTTTTGACTTAACCTCTCCGTACTCAATCATCAGGCTCAGTTCCCTCAAAAAGAAGGGATAATCTAAGACCTTTTGGTGAAATGATTGACCAGACAAAAGAGCTTGCTGCATATCCTTACCAATCTCTTGAAAAAGACGCGACTTTTGGTGCTGCATCAATGCTACAATTTCCATCAAATCAATCCCCTGCCCAATGAGATTTCCCCATTCACGCGCATAATAAGCAGTCAGATAAAGGCGAATGAATCGTCCTACTATCGGCAAGCGACTAATCTGGCTAAAAAGATAGATTGGTGATAAACGCCTAGCATAGAAAAATCCCAGAACAACTGCTAGTCCTAAAAGTACAAAGCTCCCCAAGAAAATCATTGGAAAATGGGCAATAATCTGAGTAGCAAAATTTTGACTTTCAAGTTGCGGCAATAAATAATTTTTTAAGCCAAGCATTATCAAAATCAAAAAACTTAATAAAATCAAAGGATAGGTCGCTACTTCAATCAACTTCTTTCGCACAACAGACATGCTAGCCAAATAACGATCGATTTTTACAAGACTTTGCTGACAATTTCCATGAACATCAGCCAAAGCAATCTGAGTCACAATCGTGTCTGAAAAGCCTAACCTTGCCATCATATCTGCTAAAGTTGCGCCACTCAGCAAGGACTCCTGCATACTATTCACATATGATTCCTGCAATAGCTGACTCCGTCTCAAAAAAGACACTATCTCAGTTAAAGTAAAGCCACTGTTAAATAAATTATTAAATAATTGAATGACCTTCTGTTGTTTCTTAAAGGGCAATTTTTTCGATTTTTGCCTCTTCAAAACTGATATGTCCGTCTCGAGCAAGGCTATCAATTTGCTCATTCCACCTTGTTGGGGGATACTGCTCAAAATCTCTTTTGGCAAAATCAACTACACCTCCACCACCAATTAATCGTTGATAAACAATAGCGCGCAAGCTATTTTCAAGTTCCTGCCTACTAACACCCAATTCCAATAGTCTAGCATAAACGCCTGGAATACTTTTCGCGTGAATAGTTGAAAAAACAAGGACTCCTGTCAGACTAGCTCTAATAACTGCACGCGCTGTCTCGCTATCACGAATCTCACCAATAATCAAAATATCAGGTCTATGACGAAGCGAGAGCTTGATAAGATTATCATAAGTCATCCCGATTTCATCATTCAACTGCAATTGCAACATATTGTCTTGTTTTATCTCAACAGGGTCTTCAATCGTAATCACCTGCTTTCCAGGAAATTTTTCACGAACTAATTGGTACATGAGAGTGGTTTTCCCACTCCCTACCGGCCCGGAAAAAAGGTAAAGTCCCCTACTGTCAATAGCCTCTAAAATATTTCTCATTCCATCAAACCAATACTGCAAATCATGACGACCTGAATAAAGGAGCCTAATGACCAGACTTTCACGCCCACGATAATCACCCACACTAGACAAGCGCAGTGAAATCTCCTCATCATCTGCAAAAGCATAGTCACAAGAACCAAGCTGACTACGACGCTTTTCACCAACATTCATCCCAGCTACAAATTTAAAGTGACTAATCAAGCTTGTCATTTCATCAGTAGCAACTTCTTGAATAAACTGGCGCTTCTCACCAATTCGTTGATAAATCTCATAGTTTTCTGCCTTTGGAATAATATAGATATCCTGAGCATTCTTTTCAACCGCATCTCTAATGAGCTGCTTTGCTTTTTCCTGAATCATTTTGACCTCCTTATCTTTATATTCGAAAAAATTTTTAAAAAATAAAAAAATCATGGAATTTCCCATGATTAAGGTTTAAATTTGCATTTTTGAGGTCTGGGGCTTGGTTCATCATTTCTAATATTAAAATGATAAGCAAACTGCTCTTTGGCTAATTCTTGCCCATCTTTTAGAATCAAAAGTGAATGATATTGTTGCAAATAATCACCGCAATTTTCGCACCAACGCTTCTCAGCCTTATCCCAAAAAGCAGCTTGAAAATTGTCATGACACTTACAACTTGGTAGATTTGTTCTAAGCAATTCCCATTCTTGACAGTAGAATGACAATGCCTCTTCAAAGTATTCAAAAGATTGTTCTTCGATGATATCATCCTGCCAATCATCTAAAAACCACCAGGGCTCCCAGTCCCCATACATTTTGATTACTTGATACATTTTTCTCACTTCCTTATGGTCTTTATTATATAAGAATTAAAGCCAATTTAAAATATATTTGCTTATTTATAATGATTATCATCTAATTTAATCTCATTTTCTCAGCAAAAAAGCCCAGGACAAGTCCTAGGCTTTTTCATTTATTAACTCAAAATGTGAATTCAGATTATTCAGCGTCTGTTGATACAGTTGCTTCAACTGCTTCAGCATCTTCACTTGTTTCAAGTTCATTAACAGCTTGTGGTTCAAGGTTACGGTAACGAGCCATACCTGTACCAGCTGGAATGATTTTACCGATGATAACATTTTCTTTAAGACCAAGAAGGTGATCTTTTTTACCACGGATAGCAGCATCAGTAAGAACTCGAGTTGTTTCTTGGAATGATGCAGCTGACAAGAATGAGTTAGTTTCAAGCGAAGCTTTAGTAATACCCATAAGTACTGGACGTGCAGTTGCAGGGATGCCACCAGAGATAACAACATCTTTGTTAGCATCTGTGAAGTCTGCAATATCCATAAGTGTACCTGGAAGAAGATCTGTATCACCTGGATCCATGATACGTACTTTACGAAGCATTTGACGAACCATTACTTCGACGTGTTTATCACCGATTTCTACCCCTTGGCTACGGTATACTTTTTGTACTTCGGCAAGAAGGTAAGTTTCAACTGATAATGTATCACGAACTT
>SKEL01000082.1_pt1 | contig 101370 bp, 71 predicted proteins | sample 4826741 | NCBI WGS metagenome assembly SKEL01 (sample SAMN11008810, study PRJNA524170) | human gut metagenome | biome: Human fecal sample; material: Feces; isolation source: fecal sample from pouch patient p33 | host: Homo sapiens | place: Israel: Tel-Aviv | collected 2016-03-22
TATTTCTTCTCTGCAGCTCATCCCCGTCAACATCATTGCGTACCGCAGTCAGTACGGCAGCGTCCACCCAACAGCAATTGTCGGACCGGCGCTTGCTGCGACGGCTGCGAGTACGATTGCGGCGGTGGTGTTTTGCAAAGTGATGGAAAGGATGGGGCGATGATTATTCAGATTACTCAGCCCAGGTGCCGTTTACAAAGACATCAGTCTCGCTTCCGTCTTCGTGAATACCCACGATATGCAGGTCATCCGATCCAACCATAAAGTCAACGTGGATCAGGGAATCATTGACACCCTTTGCGAGGATTTCTTCATCACTCATATCCATAAATCCGTCCAGTACCTCAGAGAATCCGGTGCCGGCGGCAACGTGGCAGCATGCGTTCTCGTCGAACAGAGTGTTAAAGAACATCAGACCGGACTGGTTGATCGGGGACTCCTTCGGAACGAGTGCAACCTCGCCGAGCATCGCGGCGCCCTCATCCATCGCGAACATTTTCTTCAGAACCTCTTCGCCCTGTTCTGCGTGGCAGTCGACAACCTTTCCGTCCTTAAAATCAACGGTAAAGTTGTTGATAATCTGGCCGGACCAGCTTAACGGTTTGGTGGAAACGAGGCGGCCTTCACATTTGCCGCGCATCGGGCTGGTGAAAACTTCTTCGGTCGGCATATTCGGGACATAGAAGGTATTGTTCATATGGTTGATATCGCCAGCGCCGCTCCACTTTGCGCCCGGAATCAGTTCAACTGTGAAATCGGTGCCGTTTTTGCTGGTATAATGCAGTTTGCGGAACGCCTGTTCATTCAGCCAGTTGGCTTTTTGGGTCATGCGGTCACAGTGTGCCTGCCAGATTTTTTCAACATCTTCGCCTTCTTTTAAATACAGGCAATCAAAAATAGCATTCCACAGCTTCTCGACCGCAATATCCGCCGGCTCGCCCGGGAATACTTTTTTGGCCCATGCCGGTGACGGAGCGGCAACGATCAGCCACTGATGTTTTCCGTCGAGCTGATCGCGGTATTTTTTCGTTACTTTCCCGCGCATCTGACGGACGGTAGAGAGCAGATCGGCAGAGATGCCGGCAAGCTCATCCGGATCGGAGGAGTCAATGAAAATGCGGACCGGAAGATCTACGGTCATCTGTTTGAGGCGCTCCTCCTCCCAATTCTGAACCGTACCGAGTGTTTCGGCTGTGGCGTACTGATAACTCAGCTTGTTAATCGGACCACACTCCCAGATCAGCTCAACATAGCTTGCACCGGCTTTGTAACACTCTTCCGTGACCATGGTAGCAAGCTGAACCTGATCCACACCGGTCTGCAGGCGGATGCGCTGTCCTTTCTGTACATTTGCGCCGATTTTTACGATCAGCTCTGCGTATTCTCTTAATTTTGCTTCATTCATGATAAAAAGCTCCCTTTTTGTAAAGTTTGTTTCAACTCACAGTCGGTATTTTCACGGAGTCTGACATGTCGAAAATAGTTCGACTGTGACTTGCCTCATGTCAGTGGAGGATACCGATTTCTCTCCGCCCGCCACTGCCGTTATGTTTCTTTTAACAATTCATCCCACCGCTTTAGAAGCGAGGGACTTCTTGTCTACGGATGTTAAAATTGGAATGGATCGTTAAACGCTCCATAATACGAAACCGGTTCGCCCGCAGAAAGCAGGTGATGGACATCGCCGACGGTCTGGCAGCGGAAGTACACTTCGCCTGGTTTGCGCTCTTCCGTTCCGACGATCGTGACGGAAGTCGGCGCCAGGAACAGGCCCTGCCAGAGCTGCACCGGCGTTGTGTTGAGCAGATGGGACAGCGCGACGCAGGTAACGCCGAGATGGCAGAAGCAGACGATGACAGCTTCGCGGTTCGTTTCATCTGAAGCGTGGTAGCGGTAGCCGTCGCGTACATAACCGTAGCGAGCAAGCAGCGCATCGAGTCCGTCCGTTACGACACGATAATTTTCATCCATGTTTCCGGTTTTCATGATCGGGTTCTGTGTCCAGAGATCATGATCATAGAGATCCCGGTTCGCATCGAGCACATCCGGCAGAAAATCCCACGGAATCCGGCGCTTTCCGGTCTCCGGATCAAGGACAGGCGCATCAAATTCCCGCAGCCACGGAAGAATTTCGGCCTCGCGGCCCGCATTTTTCAGCGTAAAAGAAGCCGTATCCTTCGCACGTCCGAGCGGCGAGCAGTAAAAATCGGTGACGTTCCATTTCGCCGTCCGCTTCGAAAGCAGCTCAGCCTCACGCCAGCCCTTTTCAGTCAGCGAATCAATCTCATAATTCGGTTCGCCGTGGCGGATAAAGATAATTTTCATAAGAATTCCTTTCTTCGTATGCCACAAATCGTTTGGTTTATGCATCGAAAAGTCAATTTCAGTTCCGAAAAATCTGCGGCAGAGCACAGAACATTCAGAATTGATGTCACTTAGCTTAGTGTATCATAAATTGTCAAACTTGTGTGAGTTTCTGTGGAAAAAGATGCGGCAAATTGGAAGAGGCGTTCGCACGTCTGGTAGGCGGCCTGGGAGGAGTGGTTAAGATTTGAGAGGAGAGTGACAGAGGATGATGCGTTCTGGAAATATTTTTGAACGGGAAGGCAGCAGAGGGCATGGCATGAGAACCGTATCGGGAGTGACGATTGCTGTGATAATCTGTTCTCTGCTGTCAGGGATTGCAGCAATTGGAATTATTTTGAATTTTGAAGCGGTAACGGCCAGAATTGCCGTTTTTGTTGTCAGGCTGTTATCATCTGCGTTTCCTGTTTTGTTAGTTGTTATAGCAATTCTTTATTTGGCGGCACGGCTGCGGTGGAGATGGCACAGAGATTACAGGAGGTGGTGATCTGCATGGATTTTGGTACAGTGACAGTATGGACAGTGATTAAAAGATTTTTACTCGGATGGATTGCGGCCGGAGGTCTGCTGGTAATTGTCAGTTGTGTGAAGTACAGAGAATTTATCATTACGGCATTTTTAAATAATACCTGGGCATGGATCAATGCACTGATGCCGGTGGTGATTATTCTGGTTGGGATAAGATGTATGATCAGGGCAGTATTGAAATAAAGGGGGGATGCCATTTATAAAAAAACAGTAAATTCGCCCACTTAGGACTAGCCGCCGCGGCTGTAGATTGATACAATAAAAGAAATAGGAAATATCGATTTTTTGCATAGGAGGAACACGGCGGCATGGCGGGATATGTGAGTCTTCAGGATGTAACCAAGACCTATCAAATGGGTGAGATTACCATCAAGGCTGCGGATGGGATCAGCTTTGATGTGGAAAAGGGTGAGTTTGTGATTGTTGTTGGACCGAGCGGTGCGGGTAAGACGACGGTGCTGAATATTTTAGGCGGAATGGACACAGCGACTTCAGGAAAGGTGCTGGTGGACGGGGCGGAGATCAGTAAGTACCGCGGCAAGAAGCTGATCCAGTACCGGAGGGAGGATATTGGATTTGTTTTTCAGTTTTATAATCTGATGCAGAATCTGACGGCGCTCGAGAATGTGGAGCTGGCGATGCAGATTTGTAAGCATCCGTTGGATGCGTCGGAGGTGCTTGCGGAGGTTGGGCTGGAAGAGAGAATGAATAACTTCCCGGCGCAGCTTTCGGGCGGAGAGCAGCAGCGTGTGGCGATTGCGCGTGCGCTGGCGAAGAATCCGAAACTGCTGCTCTGCGATGAGCCGACCGGCGCGCTCGATTATGTGACAGGAAAATCGATCTTAAAGCTGCTGCAGGATACCTGCCGGGAGAAGGGGATGACGGTCATTGTCATCACTCACAACTCGGCGCTGACACCGATGGCGGACCGCGTGATTAAAATCCGAAACGGAAAAGTGGCGGGCATGAAAACAAATGAGAACCCGACACCGGTGGAAGAGATAGAATGGTAGGTGGACGATGAGAGCATTTCGAAAAGACTTCATCCGGGAAATCACAAAGAACAAGGGGCGGTTTCTGTCAGTCTTTTTCATCGTGCTTCTTGGCGCGGCGTTTTTCTCGGGCATCCGGTCGGCGGAAGGAGATATGAAGGTTTCGGCGGACCGGTATTATGATGAAGTAAATTATATGGATTTGAAAGTCCTTGGAACGCTGGGGCTGACAGACGATGATCTGGCGGATATCGCGAAGACGGATGGCGTGAAAGCGGTCTACGGCGGAAAGACGGTGGAAGTGCTGCATGACATCGGCGAGAGCGAGCAGGTTGTGAAACTGATTGCGCTGACGGATGGTGTGAATGAGCCGCGCGTGGTCGAGGGACGGATGCCGGAGAAAGAGGATGAAATTCTTGTTGATACGCAGTTTCTGAAAAGTTCCGGCTGTGAGATCGGGGATCAGGTAACGTTCACTTCCGGAACGGAGGATCCGCTCTCAGATTCGCTGACCGGGGATACGTTTACGATTGTTGGTTCGGCGACGCTCCCTTATTATATGGATCTGAACCGCGGAACGGGCTCGATTGGAAACGGAAGCATCAACAGTTTTGCACTGCTGCTTCCGGAGACATTTACCTCGGATCTCTATACAGAGATTTACATCCAGGCGGACGGCGCACAGGAAGAGGCGAGCTACAGCGATGCATATGATGAGACGGTGAAGGCTGTACAGACGAAGATTGAAGCGCTCGAGGATGCGGCGTGCGACCGGCGGTATACGGCAGTCAAAACCGAAGGACAGGAAAAGATTGATGATGCAAAACAGCAGGTCGCTGATGCAGAGCAGAAATTAGCGGACGCAAAAACAGAGCTGGATGACGGTGCACAGCAGCTTGCCGACGCGAAAGTGACGATTGCGGACAAAGAGCAGGAACTTCTCGACGGCGAACAGACGTTAAAGGACAAAGAACAGGAGCTTCTTGACGGAAAGCAGACGATTGCTGAGAAAGAACAGGAACTCCTTGACGGAAAACAGACCATTGCAGACAAAGAGCAGGAACTTCTCAGTGCGAAAGCAACCATCGCCGATAAAGAGCAGGAACTGGCATCCGGCAAGGCAACGCTGAAAGATAAAGAGGCGGAACTTGCGAGCGGAAAAGCGACGCTGGAAGCAAAGGCGGCAGAGCTGGAAAGCGGAAAAGCGGAGCTGAATCAGAAAGCCGATGAACTTGCAAGTGGAAAAACCACACTTGAGGCAAAAGCGAAAGAACTTTCCGACGGAAAAGCACAGCTTGCAGAGAAAGAAACAGAACTGGCATCCGGCAAAAAAGAGTTAGAGGAAAAAATGACGCAGCTTTCGGCGGCAAAAACCGAACTGACTCGGAAGCAGACGGAGCTGAATACTGCAAAAGAGCAGCTTTCCGAAAAAGAAACGGAATTGAATATTGCAAAGGAGCAGCTTTCCGCTGCACGCGAGGAACTGGACAACAAGAAAGCAGAAACCGCTGCAGGACGCACACAGTATGAAGCGCAGAAGGCAGCGTATGAAGAACAGAAGAGTCAGTATGAGACAGCCAAGGATCAGTTAGCCCAGATTTCCAGTCAGCTTCCGATGGTGGAGGCTGCGCAGACAGAAGTGACTGGTCAGATCGAGGTGATTGAGGCTCAGCTTGACGGACTGACAGAGGAAGATGAAGCATATGTATCCCTGTTGGAACAGAAAACTGCGCTGGAAGCAAAACAGACAGAGTTAGCACAGCAGCTTTTCACGATGCAGGAGCAGAAAACATTTCTGGAACAAAACATCGCAGCGTTTGAAGCAGCAAGCGCTGATGCGGAAGCCCGGCTTGTTGCTGCAGAAGCTCAGATTACCGACGCAGAAAGTCAGCTTGCCGCTGCAGATGCACAATTAACAGAAAAAGAGCAGGAATGCGCCGCAGGCGAGGCACAGATTGCTTCTGCAAAAGAAGAACTGGAAAGCGGCGAAGCTCAGATTACAGAGGCTCTTGCCCAGCTTCAGGATGGAGAAGCACAGGCAGAAGCTTATCAGAAACAGATTGAGGATGGCGAAGCCCAGCTTGCATCCGCCAAAGCAGCGATTGCCGACGGAGAAGCTCAGATTGAGACGAACCGCAGTAAATTAAAAGACGGAGAAACTCAGCTTGCGGCTGCCAGAGCCCAGCTTGCTGATGGGGAACAGCAGATTGCATCGTACCGACAGACGATTCAGTCGGGTGAGGCCCAGCTTGCCGCTGCAAAGCAGACAATTTCCAGTGGAGAAAGTCAGCTCGCCGACGCGAAACAGACGATCGCCGATGGCGAAACCCAGTTAGCAGAAGCAAAGCAGACGATCGCCGATGGAGAAAGTCAGCTCGCCGAAGCCAAGCAGACGATTGCCGACGGAGAAACCCAGCTTGCCGACGCGAAACAGGAAATCGCCAACGGAAAAATCTCCCTTGCGGATGCGAAACAGGAAATTGCCGATAAAGAAAAGGAACTTGAGGACGGCAAAGCCGAATATGAAAAAGCAAAAGCCGACGCCGAACCAGAAATCGCGGATGCGAAGCAGGAAATTGCGGACGGTGAGAAAACACTCGCAGACCTGAAAAAACCAACGTGGTACGTCTGGGGACGGAATAAGGTAACGTCAACTGAGAGCTTCGGTCAGGATGCCGGCCGTATCTCGAATATCGGAAAATTCTTCCCGGTTATCTTCTTCCTCGTGGCTGCTCTCGTCAGCCTGACGACGATGACACGAATGATCGAGGAACAGCGTCAGCAGATCGGAACGTTAAAAGCCCTCGGCTATTCCGACGGCGTGATCGCCTTTAAATATTTCGCATACGCGATGCTCTCCACCGTATCCGGCGCTCTCGCGGGCGTGGTGGTTGGAGAAAAAATCCTGCCCTGGGTTATTATGAATGCCTACGGCATGCTGTATACCGGACTCCCGTATTACATGACCCCGCTGAACTGGGAGCAGGGAGGCCTTGCGATTCTGGCGAGTGCAGCCTGCACCGGCGTGGCGACGATCGCGGCATGCTACAAAGAACTCGCCGCAGGTCCGGCAGAGCTGATGCGGCCGGAAGCACCGAAAAACGGCAAACGGATTTTCCTGGAACGCATCGGCGTACTCTGGAAACATCTGAACTTTACGCAGAAATCAACCGTGCGGAATCTGGTGCGGTATAAAAAACGATTCTTCATGACCGTTATCGGAATCGGCGGATGCATGGGTCTGATCCTCGTCGGTTTCGGCCTTCAGGATTCCATCACCGCGATTGCGAAAAACCAGTTCGTCAGCCTCTTCACCTATCAGGCGAATGCTGTGCTGAATTCAGATGTGGATGAATCCGAAAAAGAAGCATTGCAGACCGATCTGGAAAACTACAGCGGCATCGATGAGCTGCTGGAAATGTACTGCCAGAACATCGAACTGCAGACCGACAAAAAGACCGTGGATGCAGTGCTTGAAGTGCCGAAAGAACTGACGAATTTCAATGACTTCTATGCCTTCCGAGACCGGAAAAGCGGAGAAGTTTACGAATTCCCGACCGACGGCGGCGCAGCCATCAGCGAAAAGACAGCAACGATGCTCGGCGTAAAAGCAGGCGACACGGTTCAGCTGAAAAAAGGCGACGATATTGTGGACGTAAAGATTTCGATCATCGTCGAAAACTACGTGCGCCATTACCTGTATCTGGCCCCGGATCTCTACGAGGAGCTGTTCGGCGGAGCGCCGGACTACAACCAGCTTCTGATGAAATACCAGGACACGTCGAGCAATTATGAGACAGCACTCGGAGAAAAAATCATGACGTACGACGGTGTAGCGGCAATCTCGTTCACATCCGACCTGATTGATCAGATTGACAACATGCTTCGTTCCCTCGACATCGTCATCGTGGTGCTGATCGTATCGGCGGGCCTGCTGGCGTTTGTGGTGCTGTACAACCTGAACAACATCAACATCACCGAACGACAGAGAGAGCTGGCAACGCTGAAAGTGCTCGGCTTCTTCGACGGCGAGGTGGCATCGTACGTGTACCGGGAAAACATGGTGCTGACACTGTTCGGTGTTATCGCGGGCATGGGAATTGGAACGTTTTTACATCATTGCGTAATTCAGACCGTCGAGGTCGATATGATGATGTTCGGACGAAACGTGTTCCCGCGGAGCTACGGCTGGAGCGCCCTGATTACCCTGGCGTTTGCTCTGTTCGTCAACTTTATGATGTTCTACCGGTTAAGAAAAATTGATATGATTGAATCGCTGAAAAGCGTGGAGTAAACAACAGAAAAAGGCCGTCCGCGGTGATGCAGAGAATCTGCAGAAACCGTGGGCGGTTTTTTCATTTTGAAAGTGAAATATGAGCCGGAATGCTTGTTTTTTCAGACATTTCGTTGTATAAAAAAGATAAGGGTTTTTATCAGAACAGAATCAAAAAACAAAGAGTAAAGGGGATTTTTACAAATGGGAACAACAGAAACGAAAAAAATGAGAGTCGGCGTTGTCGGCTGCGGAGCGATCAGTGATATTTATCTGACGAACATGATTCATAACTTTGAGAATCTTGAGGTAGCAGCATGCTGCGCAGGCCATCTTGAACATGCGAAAAAGAAAGCAGAGCAGTATGGCATCAAGGGCTGTACCTACGAGGAAATTCTGGCAGACCCGTCGATTGAAATGGTAGTCATTCTGACACCGGCACCGACCCACGAGGGGCTGATCCGTCAGGCACTGGAAGCCGGAAAACACGTTTACACTGAAAAAACAATGACCCTCGCACCGGAGACGGCAGCGAAACTGATCGAGCTGGCAGAGGAGAAACATCTCTATCTCGGTTCCGCACCGGACACCTTCCTTGGATCGGCACTGCAGACCGCAAGAAAAGCGATCGACGACGGGCTGATCGGCGAGGTGACATCTTTCGAAGCATGCGCAAACCGCGATCTTGATTTGCTGGCGAGCATCTTCCGTTTTCTGCGGATGCCGGGCGGCGGTATCTGCTACGATTTCGGTGTTTATTATCTGACGGCAATTGTGAGTCTTTTTGGTCCGGTGGATCGCGTTGTATCGTCCGTGCGAAACCTTGCGGCGAAGCGTGTGAACATCATTCCGGGCAGCCCGGAATACGGACAGGAATTTGACTATACAAACGAAAGTCAGGTCTTTACCATTCTGGAAATGAAAAACGGTGTGACCGGTACATTCTGTGTCAATGGTGACAGCGTCATCAATGATCAGGCGGTATTCACCATTTACGGTAAAAAAGGTATCTTAAAGCTTGTTGATCCGAACAATTTCGGCGGCGATATCGTCTACATTCCGGGTGTGAAGGACTGGACACAGCAGGCAGTTCCGGAAGTTTTACATTATGGCTTTGATTACAGCGAAAACAGCCGTGGTCTTGGCCCGTCTGAGATGGCAGAAGCAATTGCAGAGGGCAGACCAAACCGTGCGAGTGCCAAAATGGCATATCACGTACTCGATACGATCGATCAGATTATGAAGAGTGCGGAAACGGGTGCATTTGAGAAGGTTCCATCCACCTGCGAAAGACCGGAGGCCATGCCGAATTCATAGCCTATTTCTGATAGGATTGCAGGTACATCTGACGGAAGTCGGTAGGGCTTACATTTTTTGATTTCAAAAAGACTCTGTTAAACGTAGAAATACTGTTAAAACCGGATTCGAGCGACACTTCGGTGATCGTGAGATCCGGTTTTTTTAACAGGTTTTCGGCGATATGGAGCCGTTCCCTGGTGACGAAATCCGTGAAGGAGAGGCCGGTGTATGCGCGGAACAGCTTGGAAAAATGGCAGCGGGAGAATCCGGCGACTTTTGATGCTTCTTCCAGGGAAACCGGTTCGGTGCAGTGACTTGAGATCCAGGTACATGCAGCAACCATCTGGCGGTGTACCTGTGCGGAATGGCCTGTTTTTTGCGGTGCGGCAGTTTCGGTCGGCACGGAGAGATTTTCGCCGAGCAGAATAAAAAACTGATATAGCAGAACGCATCCGCGCAACTCGGAAAAACTGATACCGGAGAGGGATAGCCTGCGAAGCTCTGTCAGAAATCCGCGAAGCTTTTCGATTTCCGGGAAGTTGTTCTGATTCAGAAGACGGATCTGATAAAAAAGATAAGCAACAGACTGGAAATCCACGCGTTTTTCCAGAAAATCTGCATCGAGCTGAAGCATGATCAGGCGATGTTCTCTGTTGGTTGTGGAAACAGCGTGTAGTTCGCCGGGCCAGATAAAAAGAAGATCACCGGGCTTCAGCGGAAAGGCTTCTCCATTTACTTCATAGATAATGCCGTTATCCTGTGCAAGCACAATTTCAATATAGTGATGCCAGTGCAGACCGAAATAGGCGGGGACATGCGAAATAGAGATATCGTAAACATAGCTGTTAGCAAAATGATTGTTTTCGAAAAAAGAAGTCGAATCGTTTTTCATGGCAAAAGAATCCTCCGTATCTGATAAACGGTATTATACAACAGAAGAGAGAAAAAATATAGAAAAAATATAGAAAAAATCGAAACATCTGGGCAATGATCGGCAATATATAAGTAGTGTTTTACGAGGATCTGTATTATGGTTAAGATATGAAAATTGTGAAGAACGGCAGAAATCGGAAAAAGAGTGATGTGGTTTTGGCGAAAATTCACAAAAATACAATAAAAGTTTATGAAAAGTGAAGAAGTGGGAGGTAAGCGAAAAATGCAGATTTATGTAGATGGAAATGCTGTGCGAAGCGGAAATGGGCAGAAGGAATATCCATTTCAGACGATTTCCGAGGCGGCAAAAATTGCAATGCCCGGCGACGAGGTGCTTGTAGCGCCTGGCGTATATCGGGAATATGTAGATCCGGCGAATGCGGGATGTGAGGATGCAAGAATTGTGTACCGTTCTGTGGAACCGGGAAAAGCTGTGATTACCGGTGCGGAAATTGTGGATAACTGGGAGCATTTGGAAGGTGATGTGTGGACAGCGCGCGTTTCAAACGGACTGTTTGGGGATTACAATCCATACACGACTCTGGTCAGCGGCGACTGGTTTATCGCATCCTACACGGCGCACACCGGAGAAGTGTATCTGAATGGAAAATCCATGTATGAGGTGACGAGCCTGGACAAGGTGAAGAAGCCGGAGATCTATAAAAAATCCTGGGATCAGGCATTCACGGTTTACACCTGGTACGTGGAGCAGGATGAAGAGAAGAATGAGACCGTTTTCTATGTGAATTTCCAGGGGAAAAACCCGAATGAGGAAACGGTGGAAATTAATGTGCGCGAGAATTGCTTTTATCCATCGAAGGAGGGCATCGGTTATATCACGCTGTCCGGCTTTGTTGTAAAACAGGCGGCAACCCAGTGGGCTCCGCCGACGGCATATCAGGAAGGAATGGTCGGCCCGCACTGGTCAAAGGGATGGATCATCGAGGATTGTGAGATTTCAGATTCGAAGTGCTCGGGCATTTCCCTTGGAAAATACAGACAGCCGAACAATGACAATAAATGGCTCAAATGGAAATTCAAAGATGGCACACAGACGGAGCGTGACTGTATCTGCCAGGCGCAGCGGGAGGGATGGACAAAGGAAAACATCGGAAGCCACATCATCCGCCGGTGCAACATCCATGACTGTGGACAGACGGGTATTGTAGGCCACTTAGGCGGTGTGTTCTCGATTATTGAGGATAACCACATTCACCATATCAATAATAAACAGAACCTTGCGGGTGCGGAGATCGGCGGCATCAAGATGCATGCAGCAATCGATGTGATCATTCGAAGAAACCATTTCCATCACTGTACGAGAGGCCTCTGGCTCGACTGGCAGGCACAGGGCACACGTGTTACGCAGAACCTGTTCCATGACAATACGTTGCCGAACGAGGAAAATGCAAATCCAGAAGGTATGGACGGTATCGGCGAGGATATCTTTATTGAAATTTCCCACGGACCGACGCTGGTGGACAATAACGTACTGCTTTCGGACCGCGCGATGAAGCTGGCAACGCAGGGTGTTGCGGTAGTACATAACCTGATCGCGGGATCGTTTACTGCTGTCGGCCGCGGTGTCAACAATGGCTCCGAAAAGCTGCCGTCGCCACGCTACACACCGTACCATGTGCCGCATCGCACGGAGATCAACGGATTTATGACGGTTCTTCACGGTGACTGCCGGTTCTACAATAATATCTTCATCCAGAAGCCGGTTCGTGCGGGAATGGAAGAAATCCGTAAACTGACCGGAGATAATGAGTGGGATGACGGAAATCTGACAGCAGGAACCGCACCGTACAGCGGATATCCGACATTGGAGGAGTACGTGGCAAGATTTGAGGGCTATTGCGGAATGGGCTCCGGAAAGTCACCGGATCTGTATTACGAGAAGCTGCCGGTATGGCTTGGCGGCAACGTTTACTTCAATGGGGCGAAGCCGGCAGAGCAGGAACAGGACGCTGTAGTGGATACCGAGCATGAAATCACCATCGGTGTAAAAGAAGAGAACGGAAAATGGAAACTGGAGACCAATGTTTACGATTATCTGCCGCAGAATGCCTGTGCAGTGATCTCAACGGAGACGCTTGGCATGGCATTTGAGCCGGAACAGAAATATGAGAATCCGGATGGAACGCCGATCGTGTTCCGATATGACTACTTCGGAAACCGTCAGGGCATTCATCCGCTGCCGGGCCCGTTTGCATCAAAAGAGGCTGCGGAAGAAGCATTATCATAAAGAAATTCTATAGACCCGCAAAAAATAGCGTAAAAAATTCAGAGCCGCAGAGAGTGAATGATTGCGTCACAGCCTTTTTTGCAGTGTTTTCAGGTTTTACTATAACAAAAAGGAGTATAGAGAAATGATTTACTATGTCAATAATTCCGCTCCGAAGAATGGAAACGGAACAAAAGAGATGCCGTTCAAGTTCATCAACGATGCGGCAAAAATTGCAAAGGCAGGAGATGAAGTTCTGGTTGCACCTGGTATTTACCATGAATATGTTGATCCGGTCAACGGCGGAACCGAGAATGAAAGAATCGTCTATAAGAGTGAGAAGCCGCTCGGCGCAAAGATCACCGGTGCGGAAACGATGAATGACTGGGAGCATTACAAAGATAATGTGTGGGTATGCCGTGTAGACAACGGAGTTTTTGGCAATTATAACCCATACACGACAATGGTCGGCGGTGACTGGTATTTTGCACCGGTGGTACGCCATACCGGCGCGGTTTATCTGAATGACCGCCAGTTATACGAGGCAGAGACGCTCGAGGAGTGTATCAAGGGCGAGGTTTATGCGCCGTCCTGGGAGCCGGAGTGGTCGGTTTACAAATGGTATACCGAGCAGGACAAAGAGAAAAATCAGACGGTCATCTACGCAAACTTCCAGGGTAAAAACCCGACGGAGGAAAAAGTAGAAATCAACGTGCGCCGGAACTGCTTTATGCCGTCGAAAACAGGCGTAAATTACATTACGTTCAGTGGATTTGATGTCAGCAAGGCAGCAACGACATGGGCGCCGCCGGCTGCTTATCAGGACGGTATGATCGGTCCGCACTGGTCGAAGGGATGGATTATTGAGGACTGTGAGGTCAGCAACAGCAAGTGCTGCGGTATTTCGCTCGGAAAATATTACGATCCGGAGAACGACCATTACTTTACCAGAAAACACGTAAAAAGCCCGACCCAGATGGAGCGTGATGCTGTGTGCCGCGGCCAGTATCACGGCTGGACGAAGGAGAACATCGGAAGCCATATCATCCGCCGCTGCCACATCCATCACTGTGAGCAGACCGGTATTGTCGGACGGATGGGCGGTGTGTTCAGTATCATTGAGGACAACCACATTCACAACATCAACAATATGCAGCAGCTTGGCGGAGCCGAGATTTCCGGTATCAAGATGCATGCAGCGATCGATGTTGTGATGAGAAGAAATCACATTCATCATTGTACGATGGGCATCTGGTGCGACTGGGAGGCACAGGGAACACGCCTGACCCAGAACCTGCTGCACGACAACTGCCCGCCGGAGGGAACACCAAAGGCAGAGGGCGCAATGATGAGTCAGGATATTTTCATCGAGGTTGGCCATGGTCCGACACTGATCGATAACAATATTATGCTCTCACCGGTCAGCGTTCGTATGGCGACCGATGGTATTGCCTGCGTACACAATCTGATGCTTGGCTCATTAACTGCAGTTGGCGGCGGAACAGGAGACCGTTACACGCCGTATCACATCCGTCACCGTACCGAGGTTGCCGGATTCATGACATTCCTGCATGGTGATGACCGGTTCTACAACAACATCTTTATCCAGAATTACCCGGTTGAGGAAACAGAAACGGTTGAGGACATGGGCTTCAAGATGGAGGATAACCAGGAGGTCGGAACGCATGTGTTCGACGAGTATCCGACCTATGACGAGTGGATCAGCCACTTTGAGCTGGACAAACCGGCCGACATGAGCAAGCTGGAGCCGTATCACAACAAGTGCCATCTGCCGGTTTGGGTAAACGGAAACGCTTACTTTAACGGAGCAAAGGCGTGTGTGAATGAAAAAGAGAATCTTATGGATAACGAGAACCAGGTTAAGGTGGAACTTGTGGAAAAAGACGGCCACTATTCCATCAAGACGAACGTGTATGAGTTCCTGAAGGATTTCCGGACGGGAATGATCAACAGTGATATTTTAGGATACGCCTTCGAGCCGGAGCAGAGATTCGAAGATCCGGACGGAAGCACGATTATCTTCGATCAGGACTATCTTGGCGAGCACCGCGGCGTGGCAGCAATGCCGGGACCGTTTGCGGATGGAGCTGAGGCAGAGAAGATTCTGTGGTAGAAGAAATCAGAACTTACCGGTTGATACGAAAAAAACAGGGCGCTGTGCAGGAAATGGCACAGCGCCCTGTTTTGGTAAAAGGAAAGTCAGGATGCCTTTGCAGAATCTTTTGCCGTCGGCATTTTCTCGTATAAGATTTTCAGCATAATCGGTGTTGCAATACTCGAGAAGAGAATCAGCAGAATCACGGCACTGAAGAAATCGCCGGATAAAAAGCCTGCATTCAGACCCTTTTGCGCAACGATCAGACAGACTTCACCACGGGTCATCATACCGACACCGATTTTCAGACTGTCGCCCCAGGTAAAGCCGCATCCCTTTGACATCAGGCCACAGCCGATGATTTTTGCGACAAGGCCGACGATGACGAAACAGATGGCAAAGAGTACGAATTTCTCGTTCATGCCGCTGAGCGTTGTTTTGAGTCCGATACTTGCAAAGAAAATCGGTCCGAAAATCATATAGGAGCTGATATCCATTTTTTCTTCGATGTAATCGGAAGAATCGAGGGAACACAGGATAACGCCCGCAACGTATGCACCGGTAATATCGGCGATGCCGAAATATTTTTCGGAAATGTAGGACAGTCCGAAGCAGAGCGCAAGACCCAGAATCGGGAGACGGCGGGTGTGCGGAAATACGGAGTTCATGCGGTTGAACAGCTTAAAGCAGAGAAAACCGAGCACAATCGCAAGGGCAAAAAACAGAATGGTGGAGGCTGCTACTTTCAGCGGATTGGATGTCGGATCTTTAAAACCGATGACAACAGTCAGCACAATGATACCAATGACATCGTCGATGATGGCTGCATTTAAGATGGTTGTTCCAACCTCTGTTTTCAGCTTGCCGAGTTCTTTCAAGGCCTGTACGGTGATGCTGACCGATGTTGCAGTCAGAATAACACCGATAAAAACAGCGTGGTAAAATTCTTCCGTTCCGACAGCAGAGAAGCCATAAAAGCTCATGTATAAGATGGCTCCAAGAACGAGAGGAACAAAAACACCGGCACAGGCGATCAGCAGGGATTTCACTCCGGTGCGGAGCAGATCCTTCAGGCTGGTGCCAAGACCTGCGGAGAACATCAGCAAAATGACACCGATCTCAGCCATCTGTGCGAGAAAGTCAGACTGCTGAACGAGTCCCAGCACACTGGGTCCAAGGACAATACCGGCAATCAGCTCGCCCACAACCTGCGGAGCCTTGCATTTTCTGGCAAGAATACCAAACAATTTTGCGAATACGATAATGATTGCCAGGTCTTTTAAAATGACATACGTATCCATGAAAAAGATACCCCCTTTTATGAAGTTTATGTATGTGTCGGCAGCTTGAAAGAGCAATGCCGGAGTTTGATACGCATACATTTTCAGTATAACAAAAATTGAGAAAAAATACTATCGGCAAGAAAGAAAAAATAAAGTAAAACGGAAAAATGATGCAGGCGTATGGAACCGTTCTTTTGTAAAACAAAACTGGAAAAGAAGATTGTGAGGGTCATTGTCAGATTAAGAGCAGTGAACGGTAATGGAAAAAGAGATATAGAAAAGAGCATGTAGATATAGTATGATCAAAGCAGCAAATAAATTTTACATGGAGTTTAAAAAGCGGGATCAAAGAAAAAACGAAAGGGGAAAGAAAAAATGAGAGTTGGAAACGTGAAAGAAATTGTATTTTCGAAAGATCCAAAACAGATGAACTGGTTGCGTGAGGATTTTCCGTATGCCGAAGTGAAATGTCCTCCGGAGTTTTCAGCGGAGGTGCAGAATGAGAAAGACGGAGATGTGCTGACAACGAAGATTGTGGTTTCTTACAACGGTGCGCATCCGTATTTTACAAATGCCGGAAGTATTGGGGTTTCATTTCCGTTGCAGGACCGCTACACGGACAGTGTGACCTGCCGTGACTATCGGTGCCATGCACATGTTTTCTGTGGGGAGAATACCAGTTATATTATGGCGCTCCGCATGGGTGGTGCGGCTCCGCATCTGGGAATGGTGCTCACAAAAGGCAGTCTTTCTGCTTACAGTATTGAGCGCGATCTGAAACTGCAGAGCAATGACAGAGGCTGCTTCTGGCTGCACCCGTCCGCACAGGAATTTGCGCCGGGAGACACGATGACGCTGGAGTGGAAAGTATTTCCGCATCAGGGACGTGAAGATTTCCGGGAGAAATTAAGAGCATTTTCCCAGGTGATTCTGGTGGATGCGGAGCAGTATGTGATTTATCCGGGAGAGACGGGTAAGGTAACCATTGAACCGGTATTTCAGGCAGAAAATGTAACGGTAAACGGAACATCGCTGGAAAAGACGGAAAATGGTGTTTATGAATATCTGTTTGAAAATGAAAAAACAGGGGAGTATGTACTTTCGATCTGTGCCGACGAGGTGAAAACCACCTGCCGTCTTCTCGTGCAGGAGCGGCCGGAAACACTGGCTGCAAAACGGTGTGCGTTTATCGTCGATCACCAGCAGTATCATGGAAAGATCAAAGAACTGCAGGGTGCCTATCTGCCGTATGATAACGAAGAAAAAATTCTCGTCTGCACGCCGGAAAACGATTTCAATGCCGGACGGGAGCGTACCGGTATGGGTGTGCTGGTTGCACGGGCACTGCAGCAGAATCTTTTAAAAGACCGGGAAAAAGCGGAGCAGAGCCTTCGTGAGTACCATGCATTCTATCTTCGCGAGCTGGTAAATGCAGCAACAGGTCTTGTTTGCAACTGCTCAGGAAAAGACAACAGCTATTTCCGGCTTTACAACTACCCATGGGCAGTGACATTCTTTCTTGAATGCTGGAAGCTGTGGGGAGAAAAAGAAGATCTGAAGACAGCAGTTCATATCACAGAGAAATTTTATGAACAGGATGGATTCCGTTTTTATCCGATTGAAATGCCGATTGTGATGCTCTGTCAAGAGCTGGAAAAGGCAGGAGAACAGGAGGATCTGAAAACAGTAAAAGATCTGTTTCGATGTCATGCTGATCAACTGATTGAGATTGGAACGGCTTATCCGGCTTCGGAAGTAAATTACGAGCAATCGATCATACAGCCGGCGGCCGAAGTCATTCTTCAGGTTTACGAGGTGACCGGGGAAGAAAAATACCTGCGCGGAGCCGAGCAGCAGATCGCCGTCCTCGAACTCTTCGACGGCCAGCAGCCGGACTACCATCTGCATGAAATTGCAATCCGCCATTGGGACGGCTACTGGTTCGGAAAACGCAGAGTCTTCGGAGACACCTTCCCGCACTACTGGAGTGCAGAAAACGGTCGAACCTTCAAACGCTACGCTCGCCTGACCGGAAACGAAGAATATAATATTCGCGGTGAGCATTCCCTGCGTGGCGTGCTGTCCATGTTCTTTGAGGATGGAACAGCGACCTGTGCGTACGTGTATCCGTATTCCGTCAACGGCCAGAAAACCGATTTTGCCGATCCGTATGCCAATGACCAGGATTGGGGATTGTGCATGAACCTGGAATAAAGAATGACCAGAACCTTCAAACTGAAATCATACAGAGTGATTCAGTTTGGAGGTTTTTTGGATTTGCAGAAGATGGATTCCGGCATGGTGTAAGAATAATGATATGATTTTCCTCAATGATGATGTAATAAAACCAGAACCAGACAAAGGATTTGTGAAAATCAAAAGGGTATGGAAACAATCCATACTCTATTTTTTCTTTTAAAAAGAGAAATAAAAAACGTTGACGAAAAAAAAGAAATTTGATAAACTGAAAAAATAAAAGGGAGTAGCTAGCCAACCGTGTTCACTTCTTCGTCAGTACAGCTATTGATACTCAATAACTCGGAAAGTGATTAAATAGCGAGACTTTTACTGTAGATGCAGTAGGAGTCTCTTTTTTATGCCTATAACACCTGCTGCAAAGAATGCAAAAGAAAGAGAGGAAGATACGTATGATGTTACAGGCAGGGATTTTGATAGTGGGTTTCCTTTTTCTGGTAAAAGGAGCAGACTGGTTTGTGGAAGGGTCTGCAAGCATAGCAAGAAAGTTTGGAATTCCCCAGCTGATTATCGGACTTACCATTGTTGCAATGGGAACGAGTATGCCGGAGGCTGCTGTAAGTATTACCGCAGCGATGCAGCAGAACGCAGGAATTACGATAGGAAATGTGGTTGGAAGCAATATTTTGAATATTTTTATTATTCTCGGACTTACGGCATTAATAACAAATGTGGCAATACAAAGGTCTACCTTGTTTTATGAAATACCGTTTATGATGTTTGTTACGGTAGTTTTAATGATATGCGGAATCACAGGAGGAAAAGTAACGCTTGCCGAGGGCATAGTCTTATGGGTACTGTTTCTTGTATATCTTGGCTATTTGTTTGTAATGTCAAAAAAAGGGGAAAATCCGGAAGAAGAGGAAGCGAAAAATTATCCTGTCTGGAAATGTCTTCTTTTGATGGTGGCAGGCGGCGTCCTGGTTGTAAAAGGAAGTGATTTTGCCGTCAGCGGGGCAACCGAGATTGCACGATACTTTGGAATGAGTGAGCGTTTTATCGGACTGACGATTGTTGCTCTCGGAACATCTCTTCCAGAGCTGGTAACATCTGTGACAGCGGCAAAAAGAGGAAATGCAGGGATTGCAATCGGAAATATTGTCGGAAGCAATATTTTTAACATTTTATTTGTAATTGGAACAGCCGCACTGATCTGTCCTGTGCCATTTGAAACTAAATTTATTGTAGACACAGGAATCGCAATTCTGGCAGGTCTGGTTTTATGGATTGGGACGTACAAGAACAGGGAATTACGGAAAACGTGTGGTGTCGTTATGCTTTTATGCTATGCAGGATATTTTGCGTATTTATGTGTGGTATAAAATGAACCATTTTTGATGAAACCAGTATTTAGGCACCGACCATTTGGCCGGTGCTTTTGAACGGTATTCAGAGCATTACTTTTGACAGGGATTTTGAGAAACAATAACTTTTGTCGGTCGATACAGTTTTTCACCGAAGAAGTAGCCTTTCTCAAGGATTCTCGCACATTACGCCGACCAGTGCATGCGGGACATATGGCTCTTCGAGATAAGCAGTCTCATCCGGTGTCAGCTGTACACCGATGGCTTTGACGCCCTCTTCAATATGCGATACCTTTGTCGCCCCGACAACCGGAGCAGTAACTTTTGTGAGCAGCCATCCGAGCGAAATCTGGATTCTCGTCAGCCCCTTCTTCTTTGCAAGTTCACCGACGCGGTCGATAATGATGGCGTCTTTTTCTTTCGTCGCATCATACTTTCCTTTTGCGTACGTATCTTCCTGCAGCCGTTTGGAAAGCTCCGACGGTTTTTTTGCCAGGCGGCCGGAAGCCAGCGGGCTGTACGGTGTCAGTGCAATATTCTGATCCTTGCAGAACGGAACCATCTCGCGTTCCTCCTCGCGGAATAGCAGATTGTAATGTCCCTGAATCGAAACAAATTTGGCCCAGCCGTTCTTATCCGCAATATAATTTGCTTTTGCGAGCTGCCATGCAAAGCAGTTGGAAATACCGATCGCACGTACTTTTCCGGAAGTAACCGCGGTATTCAGCGCTTCCATCACTTCCTCAATCGGCGTGTGGTAATCCCACATGTGGCAGATGTAAAGATCAATATAATCCATGCCAAGATTCGTAAGACTCCGGTCCAGCAGCCCTAAAATATGCTCTTTTCCGCTGACTCCGTTCGCGATCTCCTCCGCACTGCGCGGGAAAAATTTCGTTGCAACGACAACCTCATCGCGCTTCGCAAAATCCCTCAGTGCGCGTCCGAGATACTGCTCACTCGTTCCGCCCTGATAACCGGCTGCTGTATCAAAAAAATTCACCCCGAGCTCCAGTCCGCGTTTTAAAATTTCCCGGGAATGCTCCTCGTCAACCGTCCACGAATGCATTCCGCTCTTCGCATTGCCAAACCCCATACATCCCATGCAGATCCTCGACACATTCAAATCCGAATTTCCAAGCTTTGTGTACTCCATAAAAATACCTCCCTGTATGTGCATTGTTTTTACCCTAAGATACCTTCATTGTAAATCCAACACGAAAATTTGTCCAATACCTGAGGCAAAAATCCGGCCATGCAAGCTACGTCGATCTGCCGCTGGAACTCATTGCGGATACCGACGATGAGAAGCTGGTGGATGAGAAGTTTGCGAAATACATCATCAAATAGAAAATAAGCATGGAAAAGGGACGGGAGCTTCGGCTTCCGTTCTTTTTTTGTCCGGGGATGAAAAGAGTCCAAAAAGTGCAACAAAAAAGTCAAATCAGAACATTTCCTTTCCGCGCAGGATATGCTAAACTTTTTTTATAATGAGAAAAAAGGATGTACGAACAGGGGTTTTTACGTACGGTCCGGAAAGAGGAAACTTCATGAAAAAACAGTATTTCTGCAATCCATTAAACATGGATTACCGTTACCAGTTTATCGAGGATATGAGAAGCGGCGAGGACAAGATTTCCCGCGAGGCCGCCGATCCGTCGATGATTTTATTTCAGGGAAAATATTATATTTTTGCATCCATGACGTTGAGCGTCTGGGTTTCGGAGGATATGGTTCACTGGGAGAGCCACCGTCTGCCGGACAGCCTGCCGCTGTATGACTATGCGCCGGATGTGCGCGTGGTCGGCGATTACGTCTATTTCAGCGCATCCCGCCGCGGCACGATCTGTGATTTTTACCGCACGAAAGATATCCTGAACGGCCCGTTCGAGCGCATCCCGGGAACCTTCGATTTCTGGGATCCGAACCTGTTTCTCGATGATGATGGAAAACTCTATTTTTACTGGGGCTGCAACAACGTGACGCCGATCTGGGGCGTCGAGCTCGACAAAGAGACAATGGTGCCGAAGACCGAGCGGATCGAGCTGATTTACGGAGATCCGGAAAGAATCGGATATGAGCGTGTGGGAGAAAACCATTCCAAAATGCCGCTCAGCGAAGAGGAAGCTGTAGAAAAATTTAAAGAATTTCTGAAAGCACAGGGAAAACCGGTCGATAAACTGACGGAGGAGCAGATTGGATTTGCCAAAATCATGTTCAGCCAGAGACCGTTCATCGAGGGCGCATGGATGACGAAGCATGACGGAACCTATTACCTCCAGTATGCCGGCCCGGGAACGGAATACAACGTTTACGGTGACGGTGTTTACGAGAGCGATTCCCCGCTTGGCCCGTTCCATCTGGCAAAGAGCAATCCATATTCCTATAAACCGGGCGGATTCCTGCGCGGTGCCGGTCACGGTTCGACGATGGAGGACCGCTATGGAAACTGGTGGCATACCGCGACAATGCAGATCAGCAAAAACCACGATATGGAGCGTCGTGTTGGCATCTGGCGGGCAGGCTTTGACGAAGATGGTGTCCTGTTCTGCAATCAGCAGTTCGGCGACTGGCCGATGGCAGTGGAGCAGGCAAAAGAAGATCCATGGGCAAAACCGGAGTGGTATCTCTTAAGCTATCAGAAAGCAATGAGTGCATCGTCCTCTGAAGAAGGCAGAGAACCGTCGTTTGCGGCAGATGAAAATATCCAGACCTGGTGGCGCGCCGCCGGAAATCAGCCGGGCGAGTGGATTTCGATGGATCTTGGTGAGGTAAAAGATGTCCGCGCCGTACAGATCAATTTTGCGGATGATAAAATCGATGTACCCCTGCCGGGCGAGCGTCAGGGCGAACGATATATCGACCCGAGCCAGCATAAGACCAGATGGCTGCTTGAGGCATCCGCCGATGGAACAAACTATTTTGTTCTGGCAGATAAATCAGACGCAGAAACCAATTTGCCGCATGATTTCGTCGTAAAAGAAGAGGGTGTACAGATCCGTTATCTGAAACTCACCGTTTTTGAAGTGCCGTACCATCAGAATCCATGCATCTCCGGTCTTCGCGTCTTCGGATTCGGTAACGGCGAAAAACCGTCTGCACCGCAGTACCAGGCACAGCGGATCGGAACTATGGATATGCGCATCACCATCGAGCCACAGACAGACGCTGTCGGATACAACGTCCTTTGGGGTTTTGCTCCGGACAAGCTGTATCACAGCTGCATGACCTTTATGCCGGAGCAGAATATTGGTGCGCTGGTCGAAGGCGAAACGGTATATGTGAGAGTCGATGCGTTTAATGAAAATGGAATTACGGAAGGAACCGTAAGGCCGCTTGTATGATACAATTATATTGAAAAAGCAGAAAAACAGCTCAGGTGCTCTTTGGAAAAATGAACATTAGAAATAAACAGATTGAACATAAGGAGTATTTATGGAAATACATGAATTACAGCAATTGCTGTCAGAAATGTCTTTGCAGGAAAAAATAGGACAGATGGTGCAGCTCACCGGTGTATACTTCGATAAAGAGGCAGTACTCACAGGTGTTGTTGGCGAACAGTTACCACCGGAATGGATCATTCAATATGCCGGTTCAGTGCTAGGAGTGATCGGTAAAGATAAAATTTATGATATCCAGAGCAGATATATGGAACAGCATCCCCATCATATCCCGCTTCTCTTTATGGCAGATGTTATCCATGGATGTCGGACGATTTTTCCGATTCCGTTGGGGCAGGCGTGTTCATTTCATCCGGAACTGGTGTCTGAGGCGGCTTCTATAGCTGCCTTGGAGGCATCTTCAGAAGGGCTCAGAGCAACATTTTCTCCTATGATTGATGTTTCAAGAGATCCCAGATGGGGAAGAATGATGGAATCCTTTGGAGAAGATCCATATGTAAATGGGATCATGGGAAAAGCAATGGTAGATGGCTATCAGCAGAAAGATGATACTGGAATAGCGGCATGCCTGAAGCATTTTGCGGGTTATGGAGCAGTGAATGCAGGCCGGGAATATAATGATGTTGAAATATCCAAGCGGACATTTCTGGAACAGTATGTAAAACCTTTCCGTATGGCATTAAAAGCAAAGCCTGCTATGGTCATGACAGCTTTTAATGCTATTGACCGTAAACCAATAAGCGGAAATAAGGAACTTCTTAAAGGGCTTCTGCGGGATAAGGAAGGATTTGCGGGAACTGTAATTTCAGATTGGGGCTCCATAGGTCAGCTGGAAGAACAGGGAGTGGCAGCTGATATGGAAGAAGCAGCAATCCAGGCTTCAGAAGCCGGTGTAGACATTGATATGATGAGTCCTGCTTATATGCTGTGTCTGGAAAAACTGGTAGAAAGCGGAAAAATACCGGAAGCGTTTGTTGATGAAAGTGCATTCCGGGTCCTGATGATGAAAAATCAGCTGGGGCTTTTTGAAAATCCGTTTGCAGGTCTTGGAAAGAGTGGAAAACTGACTCTGCATAACCGGGAAAAGGCATATCAGCTGGCTGGCGAAAGCTGTGTCCTTTTGAAAAATGAAAAGCTGCTGCCATTAAGCATGAAGAAGAAAGTTATCTGGGCAGGTCCTTATACAGCATCAAGAGAATTCTTAAGCCGCTGGTCAATTTTTGGAGAACATGAGGCAGTTGAAACAATAGAAGATATTTTACAAAAAAAGCAGATAGAAGCAGAATGTATTACAGGATGCAATATTCTTTCTGATGAAGAGTGTAAGGTATGGCAGGTGGAACAGGAAGTGTCTGACAAGCCAAGGGATGAGCAGTGGCTGGAAACGATAACCCATGAAGATACGGTTGTATGTGTACTTGGGGAACATGAGTCCCAGTCAGGAGAGGCTGCCAGCAGGGCATTCCTGACTTTGCCGGAAGAACAGCAGGTGTTATTTGAAAAAATAGCAGAACGTACAAGTAATATTGTGACTGTGGTAATTACAGGAAGACCATTGGACCTGCGGAGGATATCAGAAAGATCCAAGGCTGTCATTATGGCATGGAGACCCGGCACTATGGGAGCTGAAGCAATCATAGATCTTGTGTATGGCAGAATAAACCCTTCCGGCAAATTAGCTGTGAGTATCCCATGGTGTGTGGGACAGGTGCCCATAAGCTACTGGGATGTAAAAACCGGGCATGTGCTTACTGCAGATAACCTGGAGAACCGTTTCACCAGCAGATATATGGATATTCCCAATACACCATTATATCCATTTGGTTTTGGATTATCCTATACAGAGTTTGATGTTTCGGATGTTGAAGTTCGGATGGAACAGGACAAAAGAGTGCATGTACATTGTAAGGTAAGTAATACAGGCAATATTGCGGGGGCAGAGGTCGTTCAGTGTTATTACGAAACATTACATGCATCTGTGGTGCGTCCGATGAAAGAGCTTGTCCGTTTTCAGAAAGTCTTTCTGGATCCGGGAGAAAAGAAGGATGTAGATTTCTTTATTGACCAGGAAGAATTCTCATATTATGGCAAAAACATGGAAACCGTCAGCAGCGGAATGAAACTGCGTATCAGTATTGGAAACAGTAGTGACCACCTTGTTTCTGAGAACATTATACAAGCATAGGAGAAAAGAGACATGAAAGATTTTGAAAAGGATTTGATTTATGGCGAAACGGTGTATGTGAGAGTCGATGCGTTTAATGAGAATGGAATTACGGAAGGAAGCGTAAGGCCGCTTGCATGATGCAATTATAGTTGAAAAAGCAGAAAAACAGCTCAGGTGCAGAAATGCACTTGAGCTGTTTTGACGTTAGGCATATCAACGTCTAGCGTAAAAGCCTTTTTCAGACACGCTCTAGGATACGGAGAAACGTCGGTGCAGTATTAGAAGAACCACATGCCTGCACGTCAGAAGAAAAAAATCAGTCATTGGAGTGATGCACTTTTTTGTGCTCGTTGCATTGGTCCCTGTATTGTTTTGGCGTGAGTTCGTTTACTTTTTTAAACATTTCAATAAAAGCGCGGGAACTGGAAAAACCACTTTCTTCTGAAATATCAGGAATAGAAGAAGTCGTAGTTTCAAGGAGGTGGGTCGCATGGTCTAATCGGAGCGAAGAAAGATAGACATTAAAATTGCGACCTGTTTTTTTGGCAAATATTCTGGAAAAATAGGTCGGATTGAAGCCAAAATGTTCGGAAACACTTTCCAGAGTGATATGTTCTCTATAATGTGCTGCCAGATATTCGGTAAAAGAAATCGAATCCTCTAATTTGGATCGGGGGGGGGGTAGTACAAGTCGGAGCAGCCATGCTTTCAGAGAGAAGGATATGAAAAATTTGGAGAACACAGGCATTCATCCCAAGGAGATCAACCGGTTTTTCGGATCGTGAATATCGGTAGATATCCATAAGAAGTTCTATGATTTCTTTCCGATGTCTGTTCACAACATCCTGTTCTATAATAGGGTAGTTTTTACTATCTGGGTTAAAAAAAAGCTGTATGATAGAGACAGGAACAAGCACTGCAAATCCTAGAAAGGAGGCAGAAACTTCAAGTGACTTATGAATAACATTTGGGTTCACAAAAAGAAAATCATTATCTTTTGCATAAGTCATAGTAGAGCCGATTTCACAGCGCAGTGTTCCCGAAATAGAACAGTTAAATTCAAAACTGTTATGCCAGTGAAAATGCGGTGCTGAATTTACATCTTTAGGTTTTTCTAACTGAATCCAGTCAGAATGAAATACCTTGCAAAAGCGTCCGTCATACAAATTGATTGGTTCATATTCGATAATTTCCATATGCGTTGCCCTCTTTTGAATTGTAGATTAACCATGAATAAAAAAGGAAAAATGATCACATACCATAAAAATTGCACAATAACATATTAATCGAAATTCGTTAAAAAGTCTATAAAAAAGTGATATAAAGTAAAAATACTGTATAGATTAGATAAGAAAGCGTCTTGAGAAAAGATAAGAAAAAGTATAAAAATAGATTATAACAAAAACGAACTTTTCTAAAGGAGGAAAAGAAATGAAAAGAAAAACATTAGCAGTTTCACTATCAGCAATCCTTGCAGCATCCGTGCTTTTTGGATGTGGAAGCAATTCCAAAAGTGGGGATACGAAGAGTTCTTCTAACAATGGTAGTGCCAGTGCCAGCGCATCTGAAGCATCCAACGCAGGCTCAGATACTTCTGGTTCAGGTATCCAGTACGATGGAGACGATGTAACGATTACCTATTGGCATACACATGGTGATTCAGAGGAAGAGGTTCTTGTAGATACCATTATTCCTGAATTTGAAAAACAGTATCCAAATATTCATGTTGATGCTGTAAGAATGCCATACGATGGATTGATGCAACAGATTATTACCAGCCTTTCCAGTGGAACAGGCCCGGATCTGATGCGAATGGATATTATCTGGGTTCCAGAACTTGCTGAGATGGGAGCACTTGCAGCAGTTGATGATCTGGAAGGATTTGCAGATCTGAAAGATAATCTGTACGAAGGACCGCTGAGTACTAATTATTACAATGGAAAATATTATGGATTGCCATTGAACACAAACTGTCTGTCAGGCGTTTACAGTAAGACCATGATGGAGGAACTGAATATTGACAGTATTCCGACAACTTACGATGAAGTTGTTGCATTGAAGGACAAGCTTGGCTCAGATCAGTATCTGATCGCATGCGAGGGGGCAAACTCTTGGGCTATGGCTCCATTGTTTCATTCTCTGGGCGGCGTTTATACCAATGAGGACTATACGAAAGCATCTGGTTATGTCAACAGTGAAGATAGTGTAAAGGCACTGGAGACTATCGTTGAGTGGTATGATGAAGGAATTATTGGACCTTGCTTCACAGGTGGAAAGCCGGATGCAGCAAATGGTCTTTACGATGGAAATTATCTGTTTAGTTATCAGGGTCCATGGTTCTTCACAAATGATGATGAAGAAAATCTGGCAAAAGTAGAAGTAGGACTTCTGCCGGCTGGTAAAGCCGGATCTCTTACCGTTAACGGTGGCGAGGATCTGGTTATGTTTGAGAGTAGCGATAAGAAAGAAGCATCCTGGGTATTTGCAATGTTCTTAATGAGTGAATTCTCTCAGACAGCACAGGCTGTAGGCGGTGGACATCTGATCCCGACTGTAAAAACAATTGCCGAATCTGAAGAAGTACAAGCAGTACCGAATATGAGTACGTATATTGAACAGCTTGAGGGAGCTGTATCCCGTACCCCATCTCCGGCATGGGAGAAAATTTCAGATAAACTCTCTGTAGCATTCCAGAGCGCAGTTCTTCATGAGGATACGGCACAGTCCGCACTCGATAAGATTGCTCCGGAACTGGATGCATTGCTTGCAGGTGAGGCATCATAATTCAAGAAAGATGAAACAAATTTCCACAGGCTTTCTTGCCTGTGGAAATTGTTTATAGGGCGATAAAAAGCAGCCCGGAAAGGTATCTGTTATGAAAAAACCTTTATCAGAAAGATTTTCCAAAGGTCTGAAGCAATGGTTGGCCGTTTTGCCCTTCCTTGCAGTGGGAATGACCTTATTTATTGTCTTTGTATTATATCCACAAATTAAGAATATTTATATTGCACTAACAAATTATAGCATTATGCCAGGTTCGGAAAATACATTTGTTGGAATAAGTAATTTTGCTAAAATGTTCAAAGATATTTCAACAAAAGGATCTGATGCCTATTTTTTCTGGATTGCATTTCGAAATAATATTTTAGCAGTTCTGGTTACTGTGCCAGGACAGTTGGTTCTTGGCCTGATCGTTGCCGTTTTGATTCATAACCTGAAAACAGGAAAAAATGTATATAAAGTACTCTTATATATTGCAGTTATTTGTGACTGGGTTGTTTTCTGTAATATCATTGATTATATTTTCCAACCGGATGAAGGAAGTCTTGTAAACTACTGTCTGACTACCATCGGAATCTTAAAAGAGCCGGTAGCATGGTTGAAGAATACATGGACAGGAAACTTTGTTATCTGGATCTGCTCAATCTGGAAGGGCTATGGCTGGGTTATGATCATTTACACCGCCGGTCTTCTTGGAATCCCATCAGATCAGTATGAAGCTGCAACGATGGATGGAGCCAATGCGGTTCAGAAATTCTTCCACGTTACACTTCCTGGATTAAGAGGAACTACGCTTTATCTACTGATTAATCTGATTAACGGTGCAATGAATATCTTTATTCAGGTATTCCTGTTGACAAAAGGAGATCCGCTCGGAACAACAGATGTTGTTATGGATTATATTTACCGGAGGGCGTTCAATTATTTCGATTTTGGGTATGCGGCCGCTTGTGGTATTGTCATGGGTATTGTTGTATTTGTTATTTCCATGGGACTGAAGAAATTCCTTCGCTATGGTGAAAATCTTTAAGGAGGAGAGCAGCAATGAAGAAAAAGAAAATAATTAGTCAGATCTGTATTCATGTGATTTTAGTAGCGTTGACAGCAATATGCCTTCTTCCTTTTTTGTCAATGATTTCGACTTCATTTATGAAGGTAAAAGGTGTTTTGCCGAACGAGCCAATTTTATTTCCGAATTTTCCACTTTATCTGGAAAACTATGTAAAAGCGTGGACTGCAAACCATTTTCAGACGTACTTTTTCAACACACTATACGTGTCTGTAGTGGGCCTTATCGTAAATCTGTTAATTTCGATCACGATGGCATATTCTTTCTCACGATTCCAGTTTCCAGGAAAGGAGCCTATTTTTAACTTGCTGTTGCTCACAATGATGATTCCGGCACAGCTGGCTATGATCTCCCAGTACACTGTTTTAAACGGATTGAAACTGATTGATACCTATAAAGGAATTTGGCTGCTGTGGGGAGGCACTTGTGTGGCAGGAAACACCTTCTTCTATAGAGGTTTTTTTGAAGCAGTGCCGAAAGAGCTGGAAGAGTCCATGTACCTTGATGGTGCAACCAGGTTTCAGACCTTGTTACATTGCATTATTCCGTTAAGTAAACCGGCAATTGCAACACAGGCAGTATTGGCGTTCAATGGATACTGGTCGAACCTGTTTGATATTCTTACCTTTACAAAATCGACAAACAAGAGAACACTTTCCGTTGCACTGCAACTGTTCCGTGGACAGTATACGACGAACTATGGCCTGATGTTTGCTGCCAGTGTTATTGTTATTATTCCGATTATTGTATTGTTTGTTATTTTTCAGAAACAGTTTATGCAGCAGGGCATTACGGACGGTTCCATAAAAGGATAATATCGGATTCTCTGCAAAATTTCAGCCGGGAGGTGAAGTATGATTACAACTAGAAAAAAACAGTCGTTTGGTATTGCAGCAGTTGAACTTGGTGCACCGGTTTCGGTAGTACCTTCCATTCCTGTGAATTTAGATGAATGGGAACATGCGGTGTTGATGGATACATTTTACAGCGCAGGTGGAAGAGAGACCGTTTCGAGTACAAATCTACGGATGATGTGGGATCAGAAAAATCTGTATCTGTATCTGATTTGCTATGAAAAAGAGGCAAGGGTTTCCCGTCCGTCCGATGAAAACGTGCTGAAGACAGAATGGATGCTTCGCAAAGATAAGATAGAAATTGCATTGAGCAGCGGAAATTTTGGAGAGCGAGACTACGCAGTATTTTGTGCAGACACAGAGAAACAGGTGGGAGCCAGGACGGAAAAGGGAATGACCTATTTCGGTGGCGATAAAGCAATTTTAAATGATTACTTTACCGAAAAAAATGATGCGGTAAAAACAGAAATCCCATCATGGAAATATACATGCAAAATTGCTGTAGAAAAAAACTGTTGGCGTGTCATGTTTGGAATTCCATGGGAGCTGTTCGGTGGATTTCCGGAAAAATATTTTAAGTTTCAGGTTTACCGGAAAAAGAATCAGACCAGTGAAGTTTTGGCTTTAAATCCGTTGGATTTAAATGCAAATTACGAGTCCAGATTTGATTTTGATCCGGAAAGCTTTATTGAGTGCACACCTGGAGGAACACCGCAGGTTATCTATTCCAACAGTGCTTGCGTGATCCTACCGGATGGAACGATGCATTGGCAGCGGCCGGCGACATTGGAATGGCCATCTACAAATGAGCGGGCTGAGATTCTGCATCTGCAGAAATCGCTGATGCCTACAACACCCGATGAATTGCCAGATCGGATTATAACCGTACAAAGATGGCAGGATGTGTTAATGTTGGAAGGAATGGATTTCTTCCCAAATGCACGATGTGAAAACTTTTTTGATAAAGTGGATCCTTGGGTACAGAGACGTCTCTGTAACGAAGCGCTTCGAAAAGGAGATACTGCGACAGCCTGCAGAGAACTGGACGTATTGATTGGTTATTTCCGAACGCTCACGGCATGGTGGTATGCAGATCATACACTTGGAGATGCAGACGAAGACAACTGGATTGGATTCACACATTTGAAATCTGTTTCAGATCAGGGGAATCAGATTGTATTAAAGTACGAATATGGTTTGAACACCTACGATGCCGTATTGATTCCACAGAATCGTGGTTTTCGCTTTTATACAAGAGAAAAAGGAGATTTTGACAGCGAAGCAGTTTCGTATACATTTTCAGAAATAGAGGGAGAATATCAGATCAAAACAGCACATTCTGTGATTGTGATTACAGCGGGAGATGATTGGAAAATCTGTGCAGATGAAAAATTTGTATTGGATGCAGATAACTTCAAGCTCTATGATTATGCAGGAAGCAAAGGTTTCGATGTGTGCCAACCACTTCAGGAAAGAGAAATGGTGTATGGATTCGGCGAACGATTTGATGCTGTAAACCAGAGAGGTCGGGTACTTTCTTTGTGGCAAAGAGATGCATTTGAAGGTTGTAATTGTTCTATTGGAAATCAGTCCTACAAAAATGTATCATTTTTACACTCTACAAAAGGTTACTCTTTGTTTATTAACAGTTTTTACAGAATTAGAGCAGATATTGGAAGAGTCAGTAAAGGGCTTCGAATCACAACAGCAGGACCCAAAGCAGATATTTATGTTTTTACGGGAAGCGTCTTAGAAAACATGGAGGAATATACAGCCTTAACCGGAAAACCGCTGCTTCCGCCTGCGTGGGTGTTTGAACCGTGGGCCGGCGGTGGGGTAGGCAGATGGATGGACGGACCGACGCACGATGTAATCCAGGAGATGGAAGGTGTTGTACGGAAGTTTAAAAATCTTGATATCCCACATTCTGGCCTGTATGCAGAGGGTGCTGGTTGGAAATGGGAAGACCATTACAACAAAGAAGAAATATATAAGATTGCTGCGTTTACAAAACAACAGAAGATGCGGGTTTTTTCCTGGCAGTTTTCACATCTGGATATGGAGCAGGCAAAGGAACTTCTGCCGAATTGTGCGGAAGAAGATCTGCCAATTACAAGAACGCCGGATTATCATGGAGAAAAAGTTCTTCCATGTGCTATTGATTTTTCACATCCAAGAGCAGAGGAACTTCTGGAAAACCAATGGCATGATCGAATGGATGCAGGTTTTGATGGAACTATGGTGGATTTTGGAGAAATCATTCCAGATGAAGCAGTGTTTTACGATGGTCGTACGGGAGATGAAATGCACAACGCATACGCGCTGGATTATACAAAAGCGTATCGAAAACTCTTTGAAAAATATAAAGGAGAGGATCACGTGCTGTTTTCAAGATCTGCGGCAGCGGGTGTTCAAAAGTATTCCTGCCAGTTTGGTGGGGACCAGCTTTCAAGTTTTAGAGGTCTGACTTATGCAATGAATGGAGGCCTGACACTGGCGGCTTCCGGTTTACCATTCTGGGGTGTTGATGCAGGAGGTTATTCAGGATTTGCAGATGAAGAAACGTATCTCCGTTGGACGGAATTTGCAGCTTTCTCACCGATTATGCGTTTCCATGGAGTGACCCCAAGAGAGCCGTGGGTTTACAGTCGATATGCAGTATCTGTTTATAAATTTTATGCATGGCTAAGAGAAAATCTTCTGAAATATTCGGTTCATACAGCAGAAGAGGCACATAAAACAGGCATACCAATGATGAGACCGTTGCCAATGGTATTTCCTAAGGATAAAGAGGCTGTCTATTGGGAAGATGAATATTTTTATGGTTCAGATCTGTTAGTTGCTCCGGTTCATCAAGAAGGAGAAAAGAGGAGAATTTACTTCCCATCAGGAAGATGGATCAATTTGTTGGATTTCAGAAAGATGGTTGGTGGAAACCGAATTCTTCAGGTGGATGTTCCAATTGACAAAATTCCTGTTTATATTCGGGAAGGAGCGTGCATTTTATCTGTTATGAATGGAGAATTGCAGCTTGGACAAAGCATGACATATGAAAAAAAGAATACAGTTCTTATGAGCCGAGCTTTAAATGAAACCTCAGGCAAACGGTATGCGGATGGAAAAGAAATTGAATACAATATTTTGGGCCAAACGGGTGAAGATTTCTTTATGCTTCGCCATGCATCCGAGACAGAATTTATTGTTCTTCTTGGTTTTGACAGAAAGCCAGAAAGTCTGGAGTTGAATGGAGTTTCTCTTTCAGAGAGTGCATCCTTGAATGCATTGAATTATGGCTCCGGTTGGTATTGGAGAGAGGATGCAGCAGTTGTTGTCAGTGTTCCGAAATTGGAAAAAACAGAAATCCATGTAATTCATAAAGAACAATAGTATCAAAATGACGAAGTGATCCCTGCGAAGATTCTTGAGAGAAAGTCCCGTCTTCGGTTTAATTTCGAAGAGGGGACTTTCTCAAAAACAAACGAAACATTTCATGGAAAGAGAGGGTGGAAGATGGAAAATACAGGGTTTTATGTAATACCTAATAAAACGCAGTATGAAATTGGGGAAAGAGTCTGGCTGGAAATAAAAAAAACAGGGCCGACGAAAGCAAATCACGTGAAAGTTTCGTTGTTTACGTATCAGGGAGAAAATCTGAAAATGGAATGTACCCTGGAACAAGGAGTGTATATTCCACTTGCGGAAAGCATTTCAGAAAAAACGGGTGGATATCTGGTAAAAATAGAATTCTTTCAAAAGACTGAAAAACTAGGGAGCTGTTACACGGCATTTGATGTTGTGAATTGCTGGACAGAAGCTCCAAGATATGGATTTCTTAGCAGTTTTTCTGAGGAAGATAAACAAAAAGAAGAGTATCAGGAATTTTTCAGGGAAATGCACTTGAATGTGATTCAGTTTTATGACTGGATGTACCGCCATGATGAGTTTTATCCGGAGAGTGATATTTATACAGATATCATGGGAAGAAAAGGTTCGATGACTGCTGTTGCGAAAAAAATCGAAGGAGTGCACGCTTGCGGTGCCAAGGCAATAGCATATGGCGCTGTTTACGGTGCAGAATCATTTCAGGAAGAACATCCGGAATGTATCTATCGGTACGATAATGGAGAACCAATGATTTTCATTGACAAAATATGGTTGATGGATATTCACAGGGGAACGGCGTGGAGAAAACGGATTTTACAGGAATATGGAAAAGCGCTGGAAAAAGGTTTTGATGGCGTACATATGGATCAATACGGAGATCCGAAAGAGGCATTAATTCTGGAAAATGGAAAATATGTCATTCGAGATCTGGCAGATGATTTTGGTGATTTGATCAATGAAACAAAAGAAAAATACCCGGAAAAACAGTTCATTTTTAATGCAGTAAATAACTGGCCGGTAGATTCGGTAAAAAAGAGTCGCGAAGATTGTGTTTATATAGAGGTCTGGTCGCCAAATGATACTTATAGAGATCTATATCGTTTGATTGCGCATGCTCGGGGAACAAAGGATGAAAAGAGGGTGATTCTGGCAGCATATTTGAATCCGTTTAAAACAGAACCAGAAAGGAATTTGAATGGATCTACAGCGCAGCTTGCAATGGCAACAATTTTCGCTTCTGGCGGATACCATCTTCTATTGGGCGAGGAAGGAAGTGTTCTGACAGAGGCATATTATCCGGACAACTGCAGAATCGGGGAACATTCGTTCCGAAAAGCATTGAAAAAATATTATGATTTTATTACCGCGTACGGCGGACTTTTATTTCCGGAAAGTTGGACGGATCTGACGATGCAGTATGCAGGAGGAATCAACTCAGAATTTATATTCGAAAATGTTGATTGGTCACCGTATCCGGAAGCAGGAAAGGTATGGATTCAAATTTATAAGAGAGGACGAGAATTTTCAATACGATGTGTGAATTTTACGGGAATTTCGGACATGAACTGGAATAGAACACATGAGGAATTCCCACAGCGTGTAGAAAAGATAAAAGTGAAGGCAAAACTTCCGGGAGAAAAGAAACAAATATACGTTGTGACACCGGACGGTGAAATTCAGGAGCCAGAAGAAGTGTATTATAAAGTAAAACTAGGGGATGATCAAAGACAGGAAATTACATTTGAATTGGACAAATTATTGGTGTTTTCTGTTATATATCTGCGTTTGGAATAGGATTCTGAGCGTAGGTAAAAAAACAGGAGGGTTTTTACATGAGATTGAAATTAGATAAAAGAACAGGACCCCTTTACTGGTGTACCTATGAGAAACAGTTTACTGAAAATACTTTTATGCCAGAAGAACGGTTCAAAGAAAATATTGATTGGGTAGCAAAGGAATTTGTTCCATATGGATACGAGATGGTATGCACAGATGGATGGATCGAGGATTCTTTTTGCATCAATGAAAATGGATATCTAACTCGTCATCATGATTCATGGAAACATGATTGGAAATATTGGGCAGACTATCTGAATGAGAGAGGAATGGCTCTCGGCGTTTACTACAATCCGACCTGGATCAGCCCGGCAGCGGTAAAGAACAAAGAAATTTTGGTCAAAGGAACAAATATTCCGGTGCGGGAAATTACAGATTTGTCGTATGTTTATAATGGAGAAAATGAGAAAAAAATAACGGGGGATCGTTTTTCTTATCCAAATGGAGAAGATCGAGCATTGTATTGGGTGGATGTAGATCGTTCTGGAGCAAAAGAGTATGTGCAAGGATATGTAAAGTATTTTATTGACTGCCATGTAGCTTTTTTACGAATTGATTTTCTTTCCTGGTACGAAGATGGAATGGATAAAGGAAAGCAGATTGGCAGAAATCATGGATCAGCAAATTACCGAAAAGTTCTCGAATGGATCAAGGAAGCAGCAGGGGATCAGATAATGATCAGTCTTGTTATGCCGCATTTGAAAAACAATGGTGAGAATGAGTTTGGCATGGGACAGATGGCGCGTATTAACGAAGACTCCGGTACGGGAGGCTGGGATACTTTTAGTGATCGAAACAGAGGACTGCATTTTGATTATTGGTCTCAGTGCACGACAGCATTTGAAGGCCTGATTTACTGGTCAAAAATTTTTGCTGACCACAACATGATCATGGATGCGGATATGCTTCGCCTGAATACCTTTGCAAATGATGAGGAGTGCAAATCGGCTGTATCGCTGGAACTGATTGCGGGAGCGCCGCTGGATATCGCAGATCAGTATGATACGATCAAAGATCGGGCATGGATTTATCAGAATGAGGAACTTCTTGCGTTGAATAAAAAAGAAATTTTATCCTTCCCATTATCAACGGATACCAAAAATCCAGATAGTACCATCTGGATTGGAAAAGAAGCAACAGGAGAGATTATTCTTTCCGTATTTAATAGAGATGCAGAAGAAAAAGAAGTAGAGATTGATTTTAAACAAGTGTTATTGTGCAGAGCTGCCAGTGTCAGGGATCTTTGGATGCATGAAGATCTTGGAGAAATGAAGAGCTTTCATACCATGCTTCCGCCACATGGATGCCGGGTACTGAAACTTTCGGAAAGGAGTTAGTATGAATCTGGCTGCTTTTTATCACAGCGGGATGTACCCGGAAATTTATGCACCGGATCGGTTTCATCTGAGATTTTCTTTCCGGGCAGCGAGTGGGGACATAGAAACGTGTACGTTGGTTTATTTTCATAAGAATCACAGAGAAGAAACAACGAAAGAAGAAAGGATGTCAGAGCAGTACCATTTAGGAACATCGGTTGTATATACGGCAGTGGTTTCTTTTCAAAAGCCGGCGAGATATCTTCAATATTATTTTCGAGTGACGGGAAAAAACGGGGATACGCGTTGGTATAATGCGTGGGGAACAGTTGAAAAATGTCCGGATTCCGGCTTTTTCGAATATGCATATGCCAATAAGTGTACTGTAGAGTATATGCCACCCAAATGGAGTCAGGGAACGATTTACTATCAGATATTTCCAGAGCGCTTCCGCAAAGGAAATCCGTCTTATGCGCCGGAGGATTGTGTGGCGTGGGGAAGTAAACCGACAGCTTCCAACTTTATGGGCGGAAATCTGGATGGAATCCGAAAATCGCTTAGCTATCTGGCAGAGCTTGGAGTAGAATGTATTTATTTGAACCCGGTGTTTACGTCTCCTTCAAATCATAAATACGATACGACAGATTACTATAAAGTAGATCCTCATTTTGGAATCAATGAAGATCTGCGAGTTCTGGTCAAAGAAGCACATGAAAAAAACATAAGGGTTATTTTAGATGCTGTGTTTAATCATACTGGAACAGATTTTTTTGCATTTGCTGATCTTTTAAAAAAGCAAGAAAAATCAGAGTATCAGAGCTGGTATCATATTACTCGTTTTCCGGTAAGGGAAGAGGCAGACTGTTATGAATGTTTTTTTGGATTTGCTGGCATGCCAAAACTGAATACAGGAAACGAGAAGGTACAGGAGTATCTTTTGAATGTACTGGAATATTGGGTACGGGAAGTACAAGTGGATGGATATCGCTTTGATGTGATTGATGAAATTGATGAGAATTTTGTTCTCAAAATCAGAGATCGACTCAAACGCTTGAACCCGGAACTTGTTCTGATTGGTGAAACATGGGCAGAGGGAAAACGACTGCTGAACGGATGTGAAATGGACAGTATTATGAATTATTCTTTCCGCCAGGCAATGCTGGACTTTTTTGCAGAACGGAGTATTAACGCCGAAACATTTGGCCATCGGTTGGAAACTGCATTGTCGCGACATCCTGATGAAACTAATATGGCTATGTTTAATGCATTGGACACACATGATACCAAGCGTTTTATCAACAGTTGTAGTCATCGGTTAGATTCCTTTAAACTTGGTGTTGTTGTGCAGATGATGTTTCCGGGTTCGCCGTCCATTTATTATGGGGACGAAGCAGGAATTGACGGAGAAAATGATCCGGACTGTCGAAAGTGTATGACGTGGCAAGAAAATCCGGGAGAAAAAGAGAGTTTCCGTTTTTATCAGAGACTGATTCAGTTTCGAAAAAAACATTCTGCCATACGAAACGGTTCGTTTACAACAGTTTTGGCAGATGGACGCGTATATGGTTTTGCGCGTGAAAATGAAACGGAGATAATAGAAATTTTTGTAAATGACGGTGATGACACAGTAGAGATTACAGTCGAAAACGCTAGATCAATTTTGATTTCAAAGGGAAATTTTTACATTGTGTGCAGAAAAAATGGAGAAATAATAGAAGAAATCTGCAGTTGAAAAAACTGCGGGAAAGGAGTTCTTTATGGGGAAACTGAAATTTGGGGTTTCATCAATTGTTCTGGGAAAAGAACAGAAAACAGAGAATCTGAGATATGATTCTGTGGAGTGGGGAGAAGCGACTACGATACAGGATTTTTTCCGCGCGGGGGGAAATCCGTCCTCTGTTACACCAACAAGATGTAAGTTTCTGTATACAGCAGAAAAACTGTTTGTTTTGTTTGAAAACATGGAAGAAAAAGCTCATCATATCTTGAAAGAGGAAAATACCGTTACAGAGTTAACAGTAAAACGAAAAGATCAAGTAGAAGTTGCACTTTCAGGAAAAGAGTTTTCAAGAAGAGATTTTGCGGTTTTCACAGCAAAACGGGATGGCAGCAACAGTGCTTTTGTAGAAAAAGGAATGACATATCTTAGCGGAGATCAGGCATATCTGGGAGAGGGAAAAGACCAGGGAGAAAAAACGGCGATTTCGAAAGAGCAGTATTCTGTAACAGTAGACATTCTGCAGGACAGATGGTACGCTTTATTTGCAATACCGTGGATGCTTTTTGGCGGAAAGCCGGAGAAAGAGAAGTCTTTTGATCTTCAAGTCTATCGAAAAAAACATCAGTCAAGTGAAGTTCTCTGCCCAACACCATTAGATCTGAATGTGAATTATTCGGATCGATTTGAATATGATCCAGAGACTTTTCTTGAGGTATCTTTTGGAGAAAAGGGGGAAACGAAAACGGAGAACGGCATTGTCTTTGTCATGCCGTCCGGAATTTGCCACTGGCAGAGACCAGGAGTGTTGGAAAAAACTAGTACGGAAGAACGGAGGGAAATTTATCAGCTACAAAAGAGTGTGGAACCAACAACGAGAGAAAATCTGACAGATAGAATCCGAATTGCACAGCGCTGGCAGGACAGTCTGACATTGGAGGGCTTTGACTTTTTCTTTAACCAGGAAGTTGCAAATCCATGGAAGCCTATGGACCCATGGGTAGAAAAGCGTTTAGTGAATGAGCGGTTAAGAGAAAACCGATGGGAGGAAGCGGCTGCTGAGCTGGATCGTTATCTTACGTTTTTAAGAACTTGCAGTGCATGGTGGTATGCGGATCACAGCTTTGGAAACCAGGATCTGGAAAAATGGACATCATGTAGTGAAATTGGACATGTTCTGGAAACAAAAGATCATGTAACGATTTGTGTTGAATCAAAAGAGAGAACATGGGAGCTCATGATTTATCCTGTGGTCGGTGGTTTCCGAATGGTCTCTGGAAAGAAAGGCTTCTTTGATGGACAGCCGGAAGCATTTTCTGTGGAAGAATCAGAGCATGCATATATAATCAGAAGCAAAGAGCATGAGATGATACTCCAGAAAGAAACACTGGAAATTTCTATTGATAGAAAAGCAATCACAAATCTGAAAAATATTTCGTTTATATTTGAAAAGGAAAATGTTTCGGCTTCGCGAATTCGATTTTCAATTCGGGAAAACAGTGCCATTTATGGATTTGGAGAGCGTTTTGACAGCGTGAACCAGTATGGAAAAACCGTTGCACTGTGGCAGAGAGATGCTTGTGAGGGATGTCTTGCATCCATTGGAAACCAGGCGTATAAAAACATTCCATTGGTACACACAAGTGATGGTTTCAGCTTTTTTGCAAATACCTCATATCGGATGCGGATGGATGTGGGAGATGCTGTGCAAGACTATCTTTCGGTGGAAGCACTTGGAGATGTTTTTGATTTTTATATTTGGAGCGGAACACCACGTGAGGCGATGACTGCTTACGGAACGCTCACAGGGCTTCCGATTTTCCCACCGGAATGGGTATTTGAACCATGGGCTGGCGGTGGCGGCGGAAGATGGAGAAACGGTCCGTTACAGGATATTGCGCTGGAGCAGATGGCGGCAATGAAAAAATTCCATGAACTCGATATTCCGCATTCCGGCTTTTATGCAGAAGGAGCAGGAGCTACCTTTTATGGAGAATATAAAAAAGAGGAATTATACAAAGTTGTATCGTTTGGAGAACGTCATGGATTCAAGGTGTTTTCCTGGCAGTTCCCTAATATGACGCAGGAATTGGCGCAGGAATTGTTGCCGGAATGCCCGAAGGAGGAGCTTCCGATTACGAGAAATAAAAATGATGAGGAAGAAAAACTTCCGGTGTATATCGATTTCTCCCATCCGCGTGCGAAAGAGCTTCTGGCAGCACAGTGGAAGGATCGTATGGATGCAGGTATTCGTGGAAGTATGGTTGACTTTGGAGATGTTGTACCGGACGAGGCAGTTTTTTATGATGGAAGACGCGGCGATGAGATGCATAACGCGTATGCCTATCAGTATGCGAAAAATTATAGAGAGTTATTTGAACAAAAATATGGAGATGACCATGTTCTTTATACAAGAGGCGCTGCACCCGGATCTCAACACTTTGCGTGTCAGTTCGGCGGGGATCAGCTGACCAGTTTCCAGGGACTGAAATATGCGATTGCAGGAGGCCTTTCTGCAGCTACTTCTGGACTTCCATTCTGGGGTGTTGATGCGGGAGGTTATGATGGATTCCCAGATCAGGAAACATATCTCCGGTGGACAGAGTATGCTGCATTTTGTCCATTGATGCGTTTCCATGGAACGGAGCCGAGAGAGCCGTGGGAATATGATGCTTTTACAGTGAAAGTTTATCGTTATTATACGTGGCTGCGGGAAAATCTTCGTCCATATATTGTAAGTGTAGCAGCAGAAGCTCACAAACTGGGAATACCGATGATGCGTCCGCTTGCGATGATGTATCCAGAAGATCAGGAAGCAACAAAGGTGTGGGACGAATATCTTTTCGGAGAAGATCTTCTGGTTGCGCCGGTTTCTGATGAAACAGAAGAGCGGGAAATCTATTTTCCTGAGGGACGGTGGATTAGTCTGTGGAATTTAAATGATGAAATTTCCGGGCCGGTGCAGAGAAGCGTTGAGGTACCAATTGATAAAATACCGGTGTACGTTCGAGAAGGAAGTTTTCTTCCACTTCGACTGAATGAAAGTCTGAAACTTGGAGAAAGCATGAGCGAATCGGAAACCGAAATGATTTTGGCCGTGGTGCCGCAGAATGACAGCATCGTAAAAGAAACACTGTATGAGAGATCAGGTGCCAAAACATGTTGTGGCATGAAAAAAAATGGCGAAACTATACAGCTCCAAATTTCAGGAAGAACAGCAGAGCTTTATGTAATGCTGGCGGGAATGCATTGGAAAAATACAGAAGCTATCGTAAACGGAAGAAGATTAACAAAAGTGACTGCGAGAGAAGGTCTGTATTTCACAGAAGGTTATCTGGAGTTGGAAGAGGGTATCTTGATGAAAATTAATCCATCTGCCGAATCTGTGATAAAAATACAAAAAAAATAAGATAAACATTAAGGAAAATCTGATAAACAGTAGGGTGAGAACAGAACACATAAGTCGCTGATTTGAAATCAGAACCCCTTTGTTTGGGATACATCAAGCCTTTTCAGACACGCTCTAATGAAAAGCAAATTTTAAATTGTAAAAAGTAACAGGTTTTTCCAAGGTATCTTAATAATTATGAAAAGGGCTGAACAGTCACACTGTACAGCCCTTTTCGATTATTAAAAATTTACCGCTCTTTCTTCATCTCAAACACCAGTGCAATCGGTGCGGAGCCTCGTCTGTATCCTGCCGGGACGGTCATACAAATGCCGCCTTCGACTTCTTTGAATGCAACCTTTTCTCCGTTTTCCACCATACAGATCTCCGAAATCTTCGTCTCGGTATACGGTACGAAAATTTCTGCCTCTACCGATTCCTGTACCGTCGGATATAACCGGAATACATAGACAGAATCACCTTTCTGTGTGAACGAAAGGGTTCCGCTCTGGTACGGCGCGCAGACGCGGGTTCCGTAGATAGCATTGCCGAAGGTTTTCATCCACTGGCCAAAACCGTTCAGGCTGTCCCAGGCATCGACCGGGATGCGGCCGTCTGGCTGTGGGCTGACGTTCAGTGCCATGTTGCCGCCTTTGGCAACGATGTTGACAAGCATGCCGACAAGCTCACGCGGAGATTTATAATGGTCGCCGTATTCGTACGTAAAGTCAACGCCGAGGGTAAGGCAGCTTTCCCACGGAACGTTCAGCGGTTCTTCCGGAATGCAGAGCTCCGGTGTCACGTAGTTTTCGTAAGCACCGCCGATTGTACGGTCAACGGAGAGAATCCACGGCTGAATCTTACGTGCTTCCTCAACGATCTTTCCAAGCTCAATATCCTGGCCGTTGCTCTCAGAGACCCAGCCCGCGTCGAACCAGAGAATATCCAGCTTACCGTAATTCTCACAGAGCTCCAGAACCTGATTTTTTGTATATTCTTTAAAACGGTTCCACACCTTGGGATATTCCTTCGGATCGTAGGAAGGTCCGCGGGATGTCAGACCATCTTTTCTCAGATCTTCATTCCAGTAGTCCGGGCAGTGCCAGTCGGCTTTGGAAAAATAAGCACCGATGCCGATGCCTTTTGCACGGAATGCATCAAACATGGATTTTACGATATCCGCATTTTTATGTTCATGGAACGGGCAGTCCTCTGCAGTTGTTTTATAATCTGTATATTTGGTGTCCCAGAGGCAGAATCCGTCGTGATGCTTTGTGGTCAGAAGAAGATAACGGAATCCGCAGTCCTCTGCCATCTGTGCCCATTCCTCCGGCTGAAAGCGGACCGGATTAAACGAACGATTCAGGCCGAAATACTGTTTTTTAAAGGTTTCGCCGTCCGTCCAGTTTACCTGGTGGCGGGACCAGTCTGAATCCTTGTCGCTTAATGCCCAGGAGGCAACCATGCCGGGCTGGCAGTACAATCCAAAATGCATCATCAGCGCAAGCTTCTGATCCCGGAACCATTCGAGCTGCTGCAGAACAGCCGGATCGGTCGGGCACACATATGTTTCAGCGGCGCTGTAGTTGTGGACACCCTGGGAAACAATTTCCTGTTCCGGATCAGCGGGCGCTTCATTGTCCCGGATATCGATGATCGGTTCCGTTGTTCTGTTTTGTTCTTCGTGTTCTAAGTTCTCTGTGCTCATAAGAGAGTCTCCTTCTCATCAAGATAAAATTCACACCAATACTCGAAAATACAGCCAGAACCCGTAAAGAACCGGCTTTGGCACTATAATTAAGAAAGAATCCTGCTTTATGGGATTCTTTGGCTGCGGCGGGTCGAAAAAGCGACATAATTCCTCGTTTCCGCAGTGCGATCCTGTCCGGAGGGCTTTTTCTATAGAAAAAACCGCGGCGACCCGATGACGTGCAGGCGGCCGCGGATCGGACAGGAATCCTGTCCTCGAGATAGTGTGTGTACGGACTCCCGACACCGGGGTATCCGTCTGTGTTGTCTATAGAATACCATATAAATGTTAAAAAGTCACCCTTTAATTTTAAACAAAATGTTCATAAAAAATCGGTAAAAGTGAACAAAAAGGATCATAAAAAAATCCAAAAAAATAACCCCCACGGGGGCTTGCAGGACGAATTTTAGCGTAGTAAAGTAAAAAAAAGAAAAAAACAGAAAACAAAAAGGAGGAGAATATTATGCATATGGCTGATGCGTTGGTTGCGCCTGCAGTGGCTGCAACAATGTATGTCTGTTCCGGCGGAGCAGCCGGCTTTTCTGTAAAAAAAGTGCGCCTGGAGAGCGACCCGAAAAAAATCCCGGTGATGGGAGTGATGGGTGCATTCGTCTTTGCGACGCAGATGATTAATTTTACCATTCCAGGCACGGGTTCGAGCGGCCATCTCTGCGGCGGTATGATGCTGACGGCACTGCTTGGACCGTACGCCGCATTCCTGACGATGATCGGTGTGCTGCTGATTCAGTGTCTGCTGTTCGCGGATGGCGGACTTCTGGCACTCGGGTGCAACATCTGGAATATGGCATTTTATGGGTGTTTTCTCGGATACTTCCTGTTCTGGCGTCCGATGATGAAAAAAGGAATGTCGCGCGGAAAGATCGTGGGTGCTTCAATCCTTGGCTGCGTGGTGACGCTGCAGCTTGGTGCCTTCAGTGTTGCGCTGGAAACACTTGCATCCGGCATAACGGATCTGCCGTTTTCTGTATTTGTGGCAACAATGCAGCCGATTCATCTCGCGATTGGTCTTGTAGAAGGCCTGATTACAGCGGCCGTTCTGCTGTTCGTCTATGAAGCGCGCCCGGAGATGCTTTCATGCAGCGAAGAAAGAACAAAGAGCCGCTTTTCTTTCAAGAAGACAATTGCGATCTTAGGCATCGCAGCACTGGTGATCGGCGGAGCCGTTTCTCTTGCGGCATCCTCCAATCCGGATGGACTTGAGTGGTCCATGGAGCGTCTGACCGGTTCGACGGAACTGGAAAATGACGGAACCGGCGCACATGCAGCGGCGGAAGAGATTCAGGAAAAAACGGCACTTCTGCCGGATTATGGTTTTAAAAATTCTGATTCCACGTTTGGAACCAGTTTTTCCGGAATTGCGGGATCTGCAGTCGTTCTTGTTGTCTGTGTCGGTGCATGCTATGCATTCCGCTTCTTTAAAAAGAAAAAGTCATAAGATGCACGGAACAGGAGAAAGAAATGAATAAACTTGGCAATGCACTATATGAAATCCATCATATGGATATGCTTGCGGCGAAGGACCAGTGGGTGAACAGGCTTCATCCACTGGTTAAACTTGTTTTAACGATTGTTTTTCTGACCGTAACCATGTCCTTTCAAAAATACGATCTGACCGGCCTGCTGCGCATGGGAATTTATCCGATTGTACTCTTTATCGTCGGCGAAATTTCATTCCGCGACAGTATCCGGCGGCTTCGGATTGTTCTGCCACTTGTCTGCTTTGTGGGGCTGTTTAATCCGATTTTTGACCGTCAGGTAATCGGGTATATTGGTACCGTTCCGCTGACAGCGGGGATGCTTTCCATGGTGACGCTGATGATCAAAGGCATTTACAGCGTACTGGCGGCATATCTTCTGATTGCGACAACATCCATCGAAAAAATCTGTTATGCACTGCGTCTGCTTCACATCCCTGCCATTCTGGTGACACAGGTGCTGCTGACGTACCGCTATGTTACAGTGCTTCTCGAGGAGGCAAACCGCATGACCCAGGCGTACAGTCTGCGCGCGCCGAATCAGAAGGGTGTTCATTTCAAGGTATGGGGAACACTGGCCGGCCAGCTGCTTCTGCGCAGCATGGACCGCGCAAATGAGGTGTATGAAAGCATGACTTTGCGTGGCTATCAGGGAGAATTTTACTATACAGCGAAGGAGCCGTGCAAAGCGAAGGACTGGCTGTATATGGGTGTGTGGCTTGTACTTTTTGCCGTACTGAAAGTAACGGGATGAAGCGCTGCGTGGGAAGACATCTATTTGCAACAAGTCGGAAGAAGTAGAAAAGCAACCTGGTGCAGTTGCCTGCACGCGGGAAGAGAAAAGAATTGTCGGGAGATATCAAAAATGAGCCATATTCACATCAATTTTGAACATGTTAATTATTCTTACGAAAAATCAGTCCCGATTCTGCAGGACATCACATTTACTGCACACGAAAATGACAGCATCGGACTGATCGGCGCGAACGGTGTTGGAAAATCGACACTGCTGAAACTTCTGGTGGGACTGAATCTGGACTATGAAGGCAGCATCCGTGTGGAGGAAATGCCGGTTGTAAAAGAGATGCTTCCCAAAGTGCGCGAAAAAATCGGCTACGTCTTCCAGGATTCCGACAGTCAGCTTTTCATGTCGACGGTATTTGAGGATGTTGCATTTGCTCCGCGAAATTATGGGCTGCCGGAGGAAGAGGTGGAAAAACGTGTAAACCATGCACTGAAACAGATTCACATCGAGCATCTGCGGGACAAACAAATTTACAAAATGTCGGGCGGAGAAAAAAAGATGGCATCGATCGCGACGATTCTCGCTATGACACCGGATATTATCCTGATGGACGAGCCATCGATTGCACTCGATCCCAGAAACCGCAGATCACTGATCCACATTCTGAACGATTTTGAACATCTGAAAATCATCGCATCGCACGATCTCGACATGATTCTGGAAACGTGCAGTCGCGTGATTCTGATGTCCGGCGGGCGCATTGTCTGCGATGGAGATGCAAAAGAAATTTTGACGAACCAGGAACTTCTCGAGGAAAATGGACTGGAACTGCCGTTCTGCCTGCAGAAGCCGGTGTGGTAGAAAAGGCCGAAAAAAACAAAAGAAAACAACACCCGGGGATATCTGAAATCAAAAAATCAGATATTCCCGGTTGTTGTTTTTAAAAAGAATCCGAAGGTCGAATCGGGATTCGGATCTCTGTTACAAATTTTTCCGGATCGCTTGTCATTCCGTTGTCAATTAAGGTGATTTCCTGCGATCGTCTGTCATAAAGATATCTCCAAAGAAAATTTATACAGCAGTACGAATCGGTTTCTTCTTTAAGTACCGAAACACCAGCAGGCAGATGATAATAGAGGTCAGAGATCCACATGCCGTTGTAATGCCCATCGGGAACAGCGTGTCCGGGAACCAGATGGAAGTCAGATACACACCGGGGATTCTAACAAGCAGAATGGCAATGATATTGTGCAGGAAGGAAAATTCCGACCGTCCGCAGGCACAGAAATAGCCGCTGAAGGTGAAGTGGACTCCAGCAAAAATGCAGTCCCAGATATAACCGCGGATATACTGACCGCCGAGGCGTGCAACCTCCGCATCTGTTGTGAAAAGACCGACCACAGGAACGGAAATAAACTGAATCGTAATAGCGACGATCAGTCCGAAAACGACAGCAATCAGTGCAGCACACCACATGGTCTGTTCGGCACGCTTCTGCTTTCCAGCACCGATGTTCTGCGCGCCGAGCGCCGAAACAGTGGAAAGCATGGAAGATGGAATCAGGAACAGGAAGCTGATGATTTTCTCTACAATACCGACTGCAGCCGCTGCTTCCAGACCGCGCCGGTTAGCGATGATGGTAATGATGATAAAGGCGATCTGAATAAAACCATCCTGCAGGGCGATCGGAACACCGATTTTAAGAATCTGTCCCATCACAGCTGTCTGAGGGGAGAGATCCGACCGGGTAAGACGGATGCCGGTATCACGTTTGCGGATCGCAATCAGTGCCAGAATGACGCTGAGTGTCTGGGAAAGCGTGGTTCCAAGCGCGGCACCGGATGGACCAAGATGCAGGGCGCCCATAAAGAGATAGTCGAGTGCGATATTGGCCGCACATGCGACTGCGATGAAGTACATCGGGCTTTTCGAATCACCAAGTCCACGGAAGATGGAACTGATGATATTATACGCGGTGATGAATGGAATACCAATGAAACAGATCGTCAGATAAGCGACGGTGCCGGAAACGGCTTCGGATGGTGTGGACATCACAAGTACGATCGACTTTACCAGAAGAAGCAGGATTACCATCAGCACGACGGAAACACCGAGAAATAAAGTGATGGTATTTCCTGTGCAGCGTGATGCCTGCTTTTTATCTTTTGCGCCGACGGCCTGCGCGATGCTGACAGTCGTTCCCATGGCAAGTCCCACGATGATAACGGTAATCATATGCATAACTTGACTGCCGATGGAAACGGCTGTTGTACCGGCCGCACCGTCAAACTGACCGATGATGAAAAGATCTGCCATGCCGTAGAGCGTCTGCAGAAAATACGATAAGAGATAAGGCAGCGAAAAATAGAAAATATTTTTCCAGATACTGCCGGTTGTTAAGTTTCGTTCCATGATAGGGAAACCTCCTGTTGTAGAATGTTACGATTATAGTAAACCCTACAATAATTATAGAGTCAAGAATATAATTTTCTGCACTTTATAAAAATACTTTAGATTTATAAGTTCGAACGTTTTCCGTGTGCACTCCTTGACAAATGTTCAAAAAAGAACTATTATACAAAAAAAGTTCAAAATAGAACAAATAAGAATATCAAGTTAAAAAAGAAGGTGAAAAAGTATGTTTGATGAACAATGGCAATTTGCAGTGGAGGTAGAACGAAAATACAACCAGTACCGAAAAAAGGTCATGGTGCGTTATGATCTGTCAGCTGCGGAAGTGGATGTTCTGCTGTTTCTTGCGAATAACAGCCAGTTTGATCTTGCAGTGGATATTGTGCGTGTGCGGAAAATGCAGAAATCGCATGTTTCACTGGCAGTGAACAAGCTGTGTGAAAAAGGATACATTCAAAAAGAAACAGATGCGGCGGATCGCAAGAAAGTGCATTTGAAGCTAGAAGAAAGTGCATCAGAAATTATCCGCTTTGGACAGGATTGCCAGAGAGCGTTTGGAGAATCGTTGTTTTCCGGAATTTCCAGAGAAGACAGGGAAGAATTTCTCAGATTATGCGAGCTGATTCGGAGGAACGTGACGGAAAAATAAAAACGCTGAAAGCCAGAGAGAAGAACATAATAGAAAAATAAGACAAAACAAAAACAGAAAGAGGAGGAAAACAGTCATCTGCCCCTAAATGGCAAAGTACAGGAAAAGTGCAACGGATCTAAGCGGATGACAGAAAAACTATGACAATAACACAACTTATCATATGTATTGTGGCTGGTCTTGGCGCCGGCCTTGGCACGGGACTTGCGGGACTCTCCGCAGCGGCCGTTGTTTCACCGATGCTGATTACCTTTTTACACATGCCGGCTTATCAGGCGATTGGCATTGCGCTGGCATCGGATGTGCTGGCATCAGGAGTAAGTGCCTGGACTTATAAAAAGAATAAAAACATTGATATCCGCCATGGCGTGATTATGCTGATATCTGTTCTGATTTTTACACTGGTCGGCAGCTTCGTATCTTCGCTGGTGCCAAATGGAACCATGGGCGGATTTTCGAAAGTGATGACACTGTTTGTCGGACTGAAATTTATCATCCGTCCGATTATGACAACGAAAGAAGTACAGGCAAATAAATCAGAAAAACAGAAAATCCAGCAGTCGATTCTCTGCGGTGTTGTGATTGGATTTATCTGTGGATTTGTCGGAGCAGGCGGTGGCATGATGCTGCTTCTGGTGCTGACCAGCGTGCTCGGATATGAACTGAAAACAGGAGTTGGAACGAGCGTCTTTATTATGACCTTTACAGCTCTGACCGGTGCGATCTCCCATTTTTATATCGGCGGCGCGCCGGACATTCCAATTCTGATTGCCTGTGTCATCAGTACCTTGGTCTTTGCACAGATTGGAGCGAAATGGGCCAACGGGGCAAATGTGAAAATGCTGAACCGCGTGACGGGAATTTTGCTCTGTGTGCTGGGGCTGGTGATGCTGTTTTTCTAACTACGTCGACTGACACTTTAGAAGTTTCCAAATATGATTTAACCAAATCAAGGAAGTCCCTTGCTTCCATGGTGAAAAACAATAAGCAGCGAATCGGATTGAGAATATCTGCTGCTATATAGGAAAAAATCCTGTGGGACATGAACGGCCTCCCAATCTTCAAAATGAAAAGCGGAAGGTTGAGAGATAGTTTAACGTCTTGCAGGATTTTTCCTATTATAAAACTATAGATTTTACGCAGATAACCTCAAAATCAGAAAATGGTGTACAACTGGATGAAAAATAAATCAGGATCTCATCGCACCATCCACGGAAAGAATTTCTCCGGTTACATACGAAGCCATATCGCTTGCCAGGAAGAGGAATGCGTTTGCAATGTCTTCTGCCTCACCAATTCTTCGAAGAGGAATGCGGTTGATGAGTGGATCAATCATTTCTTTTGGAAGTGCGGCAACCATATCGGTACGGGTGATGCCAGGTGCAACCGCGTTTACACGGATATGGAAAGGACCAAGTTCCCGTGCGAGGGACCAGGTCAGACCGTTGACCGCATATTTACTGGATGGATAGGCAACGCCGCCCGGCTGGCCGCAGATGCTGACCATTGAGCTGGTATTTAAAATACAGCCGCCGCCCTGTTCTTTCATAATAGCAACGGTTGGAAGGATGCCGTTCATCATGGCGTTGACATTTAGATCCATGACACTAGCAAAGCGCTCTGCGGTATACTTGTCAATTGGTGTACTGTCTGAGACACCGGCGTTGTTCACAAGAATATCGATTTTGCCGTATTTTTCTTTGACTTTGTTGATCTCATCTACCATGGCAGCTGCATCGGTCAGCTTTGGCCATGCACCGGAAACTTCCCAGTCCGGGTTTTCTTCCTTTAAAGATGCAACCGCTTTTGCAACGGTCTCTTCCCGGGATCCGAACAGGACGACTTTCGCGCCGTTCTGCAGAAATTTGTGCACAATGGCATAGCCGATTCCTCTGGTTCCGCCGGTAACAATTGCAACTTTATCTTTTAACATCATACCATTCACCCGATCCCGTTTTTTTATATCAATGAAAACTGATTATGCAGGCTGTAGTTTTTATTTTTTTAACGATTCGGAGAAAAATGAATTTTGCATGAAAAATCATTTGACTCTGAATGACGATTCGTTTTGGAGAATACAAAAAACGGGATATTTCCTTTCTCTTAAATTTTGTTGCAAATCTTTTCCTTTATTATACGGGATATCGTTGGTGGACAGTCAATGCAAATTTTTTCGGAAATAAACAGCATTCTTTTCTCAAAAGCAGAAGATTTCTATGGAAAAAGAGAATTGTTACGTGGCTTTTTGAGGGAAAACAGGATATAATAGGAAACAAAAGTATACACCAGGTGTATGCTTTTATAAAATCAAAACGAAAAAAAGCGGAAAAACAGAAAGAAAAAGAGTGAAAAAAAGAGAAACGGTCAGAATGCGGGGGAATGACTGGACAAAAGGAAAAACGGGGTGCAACAATGAGAATTCAGGAAGTAATCAAAAAAACAGGATTGTCCAGGAGGACGGTTTATTATTATATCGATCAGAAGATGATCTCGCCTGTTGTTGATGAACATAACGGTTACCATGATTTTTCAGAAGCAGATATTCAAAAACTTTTTATCATCCGCAAGCTGCGCGAGGCAGGACTTTCACTGGCGGATATCCGCGCGATTCTTCACAAGCCGCGCACAACACCATTTTATCTGCATAAACAGCTGAATGCACTCCAGTCGCAGATGCTTACCATTCAGCAGACGATCAGCGAAATGGATCGTCTGAGCGGACAGCTTCCTATGTGCCAGTCGCTTGAACAGCTTGCGGGGATGCTTGCAGATACCGATTTTTGCCCGGAAGATCCTACCCGGAATCAGATGGAATCCCGGGATGCCCGGCTGCTGGCACAGTATTTGTGGATGGCATATCTGGATACGCCGGTTACGGAATATCAGCAGTTTTTGTGGCAGAAAATCACACAGCATACGATTGAGCACGCAGGTACGGATTTGAAAATGATGTCCCGTTATTTACAGTACATTTCTCCGGAGCAGATTGATGCGACGAATATCAACCAGTATCTGCGCAATCAGAAAATTATCTCTCTGACGGAGGAAGATTATCCGGGTTTTATGGAAGAGCTGAAAGTTTCTTTGCTTGCGTTTGCGGTAGATCCGGTACAGCAGGAAAAATGGCGTCTTCTTTATCAGCCGGTGATCCATCCGACGGCGTTGTTCTGTGTATCCGTGAGCGGATGGATGCGGGAATTTCATCCGGCATACCGCCGCTATTATGAAAACACGCACACCTGCTGCCGGATGCTGAAAGATTTTATGGACAGTAATGAGGGAGCAGCGCTGAATGCGACACTGCGGGAGGCATTCCAGGGAAATTGTGATGTGCGTACAGGATATTACGGAGAACTGGAAGTGGCGGCAACATTCCATAAAAGTATTTATGCATTGCTGCCGCCAGAGAAGATCCGAAAATTTCTGGAAGAAAATTCAGATGAAAAATGATCTGGTTTTAGGATTCTGTTTTTATCATTCGAAGCGAGGATGCCCGGGGAACAAGTGTCACCGGCAGCACAATTTTTTCCGGTTCCGCCGCAGGGTTTTCCAGTGTGGAAAGGAGAATCCGGCTGGCTTCCCGTCCGATGCTTTCAAAGTCCTGATGAATAGAGGTAATTTCAAGACTCCGGCTGAGACTCGTGTCATCAAAACCACAGAGGCAGAGATCTTCCGGAATCCTAAGGCCAATGGTACGGCAGGCGAGAAAGATGAGTTCGGCAACCTGATCATTTTCTGCGAGAAGTGCAGTAATTCCATTTTGCCGCAGGGTAAGGAGCTGCTGTTGAAAAGGTGTGATTTCTGTTGAAAGGGCATCTTCTGTAGAAAGTGCATGTGGCCAGGTGATAAGCTGCCGGGAATCGGGCATGATTCCGGCGGCTTTTATTTCGTGCAAAAATCCGCCGAAACGATCACGGACCGACGAGGTTTCGGAAAGGGGAGCTGTTGTGAAAAAGGCGATGTTGCGATGCCCCTGTTCCAGGAGGTGACGGGTGAGCTGCCGTCCGCCATCGTAATTGTCGCAGACAACATTGTTTAAATACGGACAGTCGGTCTGCTTGTCGATGATGACAACCGGGCGGTTTGCAAACAGGAAATCGTTTAACTGTTCCAGGTGGATATTGTCACGCTTGGGATAGTAGACAAGTCCGGCGATGTTCTGAGAACGGAGCAGTTCCAGTGTCGTACGTTCCTTCGGAGAGGAAGAGCCGGTGATATGAATGCTTAAAAAGTATCCTTTTTCCGCCAGTGCGGCACTTAAGGAACCAATCGTTTCCGAAATGTTTCCCTGTGTTGTGGCAAAGGGAAGCAGCAGGGAAACCATTTTTGATTTGCTGTCGTTTTCTGATGCGGAGGAGGAAACCGGTGGGATTTTCTGCGAGACAAAGCTTCCAACGCCGCGTTTTCGATACAGGATTCCCTGCTGTTCCAGATCTTCAATCGCCCGCTTTGCTGTGATGCGGCTTACCTCATATTGCTCCGAGAGCATTTTTTCCGTGCAGAACACGGCATCGGAAGAAAACTGTCCGGTGCGGATGCGCTCTAAAAGAGCTTCTTTGATGATTTCATATTTGGGTTTCGTTATTCTTTTATTTCTATCCATGTCTGTAAAATTCCTCAAATAGTATGATTGGTGACAACTGTATTTGTAAAAGTGTGATGTCGACTTGTTTTGTATTATAATCTCGGGAAAAAGATAAGTCAAACTAAAAATGATATATCAAGCAAAAAGAAAATGATATAAAATCATGGAAAAACGTAGGAAAAATGCAGAAATGCTTGACAGAAGCATTGCGTTTTTTTATGATATGATATATCAAATCAACATGGCAATACAGGAACAAGACTTAAATAGAAAGAGTTTTAAGTTTGAAAATCATTTTTATAACAGGAGGAAACACATCATGAAAACAACTGTTCATATTATTTCCCATTCCCACTGGGACAGAGAGTGGTATCAGTCTTTTGAAAAACACAGAATGAAACTGATTGAGCTGGTAGACAATATTTTGGAAAAAGCAGAGAACGATCCGGAATTTGGCGGATTTTTCCTGGATGGACAGACGATTGCCCTGGACGATTACCTGGAAGTGCGCCCGGAAAAACGCGAGCAGGTGGAAAAATGCGTCCGTGAAGGAAAAATCCAGACTGGCCCGTGGTACATTCTGCAGGATGAGTTTCTGACCAGCGGTGAGGCATGTGTCCGCAATCTTCAGGTCGGCATGCAGGAAGCAGCGCGTTACGGAGCGATCGGAAATGTCGGTTATTTCCCGGATGCATTCGGAAATGCGGGACAGATGCCGCAGGTGCTGAAGCAGGCGGGCATGGATGCGGTTGTGTTCGGACGCGGCGTAAAACCGATCGGACCGAATAATGAGGTAACCGGAGGACAGTATGAGTCCACGTATTCCGAAATGATGTGGGCATCCCCGGACGGAACGAAACTGCCGGGTATTTTGTTTGCAAACTGGTATAACAACGGAGTGGAGATTCCGGTGGATGAGGCAGAAGCAAAAGTTTACTGGGACAAAAAACTGGCCGATGCGAGAAGATTTGCGGCAACACATCAGCTTCTGATGATGAACGGATGCGACCATCAGCCATTGCAGAAGGACATTACCGAGGCAATTCGTGTCGCACGGAAACTGTACCCGGACATTGAATTTATTCATTCGGATTTCAAAACCTATGTAAAGGCAATGGAAAAAGAAATTTCCGAGAATTTCTCTACGGTAAAAGGCGAGCTGACAAGCCAGGAAACAGACGGAAGATGGACACTGGCAAACACCGCTTCTTCCTGGATGGGACTGAAAGTGGACAACCGTGCCGGCGAAACAGCGCTGGAGCGGAAAGCAGAACCGGCGGCAGCCATGGCAGAGGTGCTTGGCAAAGCATACCCGGAAGACCAGATGATTTACAGCTGGAAAAAGCTGATGCAGAATCATCCGCATGACAGCATCTGCGGCTGCAGCGTCGATGAAGTAAATGAAGAAATGAAAACCCGCTTTGCGAAGAGCAGACAGGTGGCAGATGCGATTTACGATGAGAGTGTAGAATACCTGACCGATCAGGTGAATACCGCGGCACTTCCTGGAAACAGTGAAAAGATTCCATTCGTTGTATGGAATACTTCCGGGAATGCGAAAAAACAGGTCATTGCAAAAGAACTGCACCTGTTCCGCGATTACAATCTGTTTGTATGGGATGGTTATGAGGCGGCCGAGGCTGTAGAAATGCCAAATCTGGTGCTTTGCGATGCAAACGGAAATGCAGTTCCGGCAAAAATCGAAAATGCAGGAATTTCCTTCGGATACGATCTGCCGGATGACCGGTTCCGTCAGCCATATATGGCAAAGAAGGTGCTGGTAACGTTTGAGGCAGAAGTTCCGGCGATGGGATATGCAACATATTATCTGGAGCAGGCAGAGCCGGATCAGAACCAGGAAACCTCTGCAGATTTTGCGAATGAGCGCGTTCTGGAAAATGAAAACCTGAAAGTTACGGTCAATGAGGACGGTTCCTACCAGATTCTGAATAAGGAAACCGGAAGAACGTATGAAAATCTGGGATTCTATGAAGATACCGGAGATATGGGAAATGAATATATTTATATTCAGGACTCTGGAAAACAGACAATCACAACGAAAGGCATGAAAGCTGAGATTCGCTGTGTGGAGAAAAATGCATTCCGCACGGTAGTTGAGATCTGTCACGAAATGATGATTCCGTCCGGTATGGGAGAGGAACTGCAGAGACAGCGTGAGATGTGTATTGACCCATATACGCGTGTGGCAAACCGTTCGAAGGAACTGGTTCCGATGGAAGTAAAGACGGTTCTGACACTGGAAAAATCGGGAAAAGGTCTGCGTGTCGCAACGACGATCTGTAATCAGGCAAAGGATCACAGAGTCCGCGTTGTAATGCCGACGGGTCTGAATACGTCTACGCATCTGGCAGATTCTGCCTTTGAGGTTGTAAAGAGAAATAACCGTCATAATGATACCTGGACGAATCCCTGCGGATGTGAAAGACAGCAGTGTTTTGCTGCAATGGAAGATGAGACAAATGGTCTTCTTGTGGCAAACCGCGGATTGTATGAATATGAGGTTCTGGCGGATGAGGAGAATGCGATTGCGGTAACGCTGCTTCGTTCCGTTGCGGAGATGGGTGACTGGGGTTATTTCCCGACGCCAAAGGCGCAGCAGATCGGAACGTTTACCCTGGAGTTTGAAGTTGTGCCGTATGCAGCCGGTAAGACGGGCGAGGCATTTACCGAGGGTTACGCATTCCAGCAGGATCTGACAGCAGCACAGGCCGGTCTTTCGAAAGCATGGCTCAGAAAGCCGGGTCAGGTAAAACCGGAACTCGTATCGGGCGAGATGCCGCTGGAAATGAGCTTCCTCCGCTTTGAAGGGGAAGGAATTCATCTGACGGCGTTTAAGAAGGGACTTGCAAAGGACGATCTGTTTGTGCGGTTTGTGAACAATATGCCGCAGGATGAGGTGTTTTCCTTCCGAAAGGAGAGCTGGATGAAAGAGGTTTACCGCAGTAATGTAGTGGAAGAGAAGGGTGAGGTACTTTGCCCGGATGAGAACGGGGTGTATCATGTGACACTCCGGGAGTTTGAGATTGCGACGTTTGGGGTTGTGAAATAACGGCTGGCGCGTGAGCTGGGAGTGAGAACGGGAAGAAAGTCTGGATCCGCCTGAAGGGCGGATCGGCGCAAGATGGTTGAAAAGAATAGGATGGAAAAAGCAAGAATGTGCTGGACTTTAGAGGGGACAAGTTATATGCTGGAAATATGAGAAAAATTTCCAAAGGAGGGTTTTTAAGATGCAGAAATGGACGAGCAGGATTGAGACCCCGATCAAGGCAGAGCTGATTTGTTATGATGTGAATGGAATTCATATTGTGTTTGGGGTGACGGAAGAGAATCAGCTGAAGCTGTTTCATTTTTCACATGCACCGTTTGACGCGGAGAATCTTTGCCGGAAGCCGGATGGAGTGTGGATGATGGAAGGAATGCGGGAAGCTCAGATTAAGGAGAGCTTCCAGCTGGTGCAGGTGAATTTTTCGGGGTATAACCGGCCGTATGAGAAGCATGGAAATAAGTATATTGTGACGGCTCCGGGCTTTATGCTGAAGTTTGATTCGATTTCGGAGGAGAGAAATGAGAACGGGGATCTGCTGCGGATTGTGCAGTCGGACGATGTGACGGGCGCGAAGGTGGAGTCTGTGATGCAGTTTTTTGATGGGATTCCGGTTGCGAGAATGTACAATACAGTGACGAACGAAGGAAAGGAAGACCAGACACTGGAGTACATCTCGAGTTTTAGTTACTGGGGTATTGAGAAGGAACAGAAAGAGGGAATTCCAGAGCTTGTCAGCTCGGATGACAAGATGTCGATGGTTGTGGTTCACAATGGATGGCAGAAGGAGCTGACGGTGAAGAAGTACCGGTTTGCAGATCTTGGCATGGCGCAGACGCAGCCGCATAATTATCAGAGAACTTCGAAGACGATTGAGATTACGAATACGGGCAACTGGTCGGCGAAGGAATATGTGCCGATGGGATATATTGGAAACAGTGCGGCAGATTCGAGTCTGTTTTTTGAGATTGACCACAGTGGTTCCTGGCATTATGAGATCGGAGATCAGAACTGCCATTTTTATCTGGCGGTGAGCGGTCCGACAGAGATTCAGTCACACTGGTCGAAGAACCTGAAGCCGGGAGATTCCTTTACAACGGTTCCGGTGGCTGTCGGCGTAGGTCATGATGATTTCGAGGAAGCGATTGGTACTTTGACGAAGTACCGCAGAAAGATCCGCCGTCCGAACAAAGATAATGAAAATCTGCCGGTTATTTTCAATGATTATATGAATTGTCTGTTTGGAGATCCGACCACAGAAAAAGAGTTCCCGCTGGTGGATGCGGCAGAGAAGGCCGGATGTGAGTATTTTGTCATTGATGCCGGCTGGTATGCGGACGGCAACTGGTGGGACAGTGTCGGTGAGTGGCAGGAGAGTAAAAAGCGCTTTCCGAATGGAGTGCGTGAGGTGACGGATTATATTCGTTCGAAGGGCATGATTCCTGGTGTCTGGCTGGAGCTGGAGGTTATGGGTATCAACTGTAAGAAGGCTTCCATTCTGCCGGATGAGTGCTTCTTCCTGCGCCACGGCAAGCGTGTGTATGACAGAAGCCGTTATCAGCTGGATTTCCGTCATCCGCTTGTGATTGAGCATGTGACCGAAGTCATCGACCGTGTGGTACGGGACTACGGTGTCGGCTATATCAAGATGGACTACAATATTGAGCCTGGTATTGGCACGGAAGTGGATGCAGACAGTTTTGGAGACGGTCTTCTGGAGCATGAGAGAGCGTATCTGGCATGGCTGGATGGCATCTACAAAAAGTATCCGGATCTTGTCATTGAGAACTGCTCGAGCGGCGGTCTTCGGATGGACTATGCGATGCTGGCGCGAAACAGCATTCAGTCGACGAGCGATCAGGAGGATTACCGCAATTATGCGACGATTTCGGCGAATGCAGCCATCGGCGTGACGCCGGAGCAGGCGGCGATCTGGTCATATCCGCTGCGGGACGGCACAAAAGAGGAAGTTATTTTCAATATGGTCAATGCGCTGCTGCTTCGTATTCACCAAAGCGGCCATCTCGCAGAAATTTCGCCGGAGCGGTTTGAACTTGTAAAAGAGGGAATTGACTGCTACAAAGAGATCCGCAGCGGCATCAAGGACGGCGTTCCGTTCTGGCCGATGGGATGGGCAGACAATGAAGAAAAACATCTCGCAGCCGGAATCCGTGTGCCGGGAGATGTAATTTATTTTGGTGTGTGGAGACGCGGCGGAGAGGTCGGTTTTGAGGTTCCGCTTGACCGTGCATTCCCGGGAAAAGAGCTGGAAGTAAGCTGCATTTACCCGAAAGCATGCGGTGATGTGTTCCATTACGATGACTACAGCAAGACGCTGCAGATTCACTTCCCGGAGACGTATATGGCGCGTCTGTTTCAGATTAAAGTGAAATAAAATTACATAAATCCCCGCCCGCGGAATAAATTGTATCGGAGTGTATCTGATAGGATTTTTCTAGGGAGGGGATTTTTTGCGTTTTCTTTCGGCGCTTTCAGATCTGATGGTTCCCGTGCTGATTTTTTATGTGGTCGGACTGGGGCTTTTGATGAAACAGGATGTGTTCGGCGATTTTCTGAACGGGGCGAAGGACGGCATGCGGACGGTGATCGGTATTGTGCCGACTCTGATCGGGCTGATGGCAGCGGTCGGTGTTCTGCGGTCATCGGGATTTCTGGAGGAATTTGGAAAACTGCTTGGAACCGTGCTGGAACCGGCGGGAATCCCGTCTGCGCTGGTACCGCTCGGTGTTGTGCGTCTCTTTTCCAACAGCGCGGCGGTGGGTCTTCTGCTGGATCTCTACAAAGAGGCGGGCTGTGACTCCTTTGCCGGACGGGCGGCATCGATTATGATGTCGTGCACGGAGACGGTTTTTTATACCATGGCAGTCTATTTTGGCGCGGTGCAGATCAAAAAAACACGGTACACATTGGCGGGCGCCTTGTTCTCTTCTCTTGTCGGAATGGCGGTCAGTATTGCCCTGGCAAAGGGAGTGTAAGGATCTTTTCTAATCATACCAGTGAAATGTGTTGACATTTCCATCCAATTGGAATAAGATGGAACCAACTTAAAACATACAAACTCAATAGGAAATAAGGAAATAGAGAAAAGAGCGCAAAAGTAAGGAGGAAATCAACGATGGCAAAGGTATATGACAGCATTCTGGATCTTGTGGGAAAGACACCGCTGGTAGAACTGAAACGAATTGAAGAAAAAGAAGGACTGCAGGCGAAACTGATCGCAAAGGTAGAATCCTTCAATCCGGCAGGAAGCGTCAAAGACCGTATTGCAAAAGCGATGATTGAGGATGCTGAAGCAAAAGGTCTCTTAAAAGAAGGTTCCGTTATCATTGAGCCGACCTCCGGAAACACTGGAATCGGACTGGCAGCGGCAGCAACCGTAAAAGGCTATCGCATGATCCTTACCATGCCGGAGACAATGAGTGTGGAGCGCCGCAATATCGTAAAAGCATACGGCGCAGAAGTTGTTCTGACCGATGGAACGAAGGGAATGAAGGGTGCAATCGAGAAAGCCGATGAGCTTGCCAAAGAGATTCCGAACAGCTTTATCGCAGGCCAGTTTGTGAACCCGGCAAACCCGGCAACCCACAAAAAGACAACAGGACCGGAGATCTGGGAAGACACCGACGGAGAGGTTGATATCTTTGTTGCAGGTGTCGGCACCGGCGGAACCATCACCGGAACGGGTGAATATTTAAAAGAGAAAAAACCGGAAGTAAAAATCGTAGCAGTAGAACCGGCATCCTCCCCGGTACTGTCCGACGGCGTTTCCGGACCGCACAAAATCCAGGGAATTGGCGCAGGCTTTGTGCCGGATACCCTGAACACCAGCATTTACGATGAAATCATCAAAGTAGAAAATGAGGACGCTTTCGAGACCGGAAGATATCTGGCAGCCGAGGAAGCGATTCTCGCAGGAATTTCCTCCGGAGCAGCTCTGTATGCGGCGATCCAGCTCGCAAAACGAGAGGAAAATAAAGGCAAAACCATCGTTGTGCTCCTGCCGGATAACGGAGACAGATACTATTCCACAGCCCTGTTTGCCAAATAAAAGGGAACAGCTTCAGATTTTAAAATAATAGATATCAGCGAACACTGCCATCCGCGGCATTTTCTCTCCACCGCGAATGGCAGTTTCGCATATTAATTTATACCAGAAAGGGAACTTTACTTATGACACTACAACAGCTTCGCTACGTAATTCAGGCCGCAGACTCCAGATCCATGAATGAGGCGGCAAAGGCACTCTATATTTCACAGCCGAGTCTCTCTGAAGCAATCAAGGAGCTGGAAAAAGAGATCGGAATTGAGCTGTTCAAGCGCAGCAGCCACGGAACAGTACTGACCCCGGAGGGAGAGGAGTTTCTGGGTTACGCACGTCAGGTCACAGACCAGTATCAGCTTCTCGAAAACCGCTATATTTATCGCACCAAGGGAAAGAAAAAATTCAGCGTGTCGATGCAGCATTACAGTTTTGCCGTAAAGGCGTTTGTGGAGCTAGTGAAGCAGTTTGGTATGGATGAGTACGAGTTTGCGGTTTATGAGACGAGAACGTATGATGTGCTGATGGATGTAAAGAACTTCAAGAGCGAGCTTGGGATCTTATATCGGAATGACTTTAATGCGAAGGTGCTGAACAAGCTGCTGAAGGACAATAACCTTGAGTTCCACGACCTGTTTTCCTGTGGAACATACGTCTATCTCTGGAAGGATCATCCGCTTGCAGATCAGGCAGAGATCACTATGGAGGAGCTAAAGGAATATCCGTGCCTGTCCTTTGATCAGGGAAGCAACAATTCGTTCTTCCTGGCAGAGGAAGTGCTTTCGACGTATGAATATAAGAGAATCATTAAGGCAAATGACCGTGCGACCATGCTGAATCTGATGGTCGGACTGAATGGTTATACGCTTTGCTCCGGCATTATCTGTGAGGAATTAAACGGCAGTGACTACCGCGCTGTGCCGCTTCACGCGGAGGAAAACATGATGATCGGTTATATTTCCAGGAAGGGTATGTCGATCAGCGCACTGGGACAGCAGTATTTGGAAGAAATTCGGAAATATAAGGAGCTTGTGCTGTAAAAAAGGAGAAACAAGAAGACTTTAACCGAATCAAGTAAGTCCCCTGCTTCCATTGCGAAAAGCAATAAGCAGTGGGTGGGGACTTGCTTGTATCAGGAGTGGTACAAGCCACTCCTGATAAGCTGCGAAGCAGCTATTCGGTTATGAGCAAGTAGCGAAGCGGATTGCGAATATCCGCTTTGACTCTCTGGAGTGTGTTTGAAAAAGGCTTTTCGCAAGCTGCGAGTCCCATCTTGTGGGAGATGAATTGCATTTGTTATCTTGTTTTATGCAGCATGATTGGATATAGAAATTTCAGAAGAAAAAATATTGGCGATAAAGAATAGCTATAGGAAAACCCTATAACCAGCCATCAATTTTCTATATTGGACAAAGCAGAAGACTGTCGCTATAATAATCCTTGTAAACAGATAGGAAATATCACCAAAACGAGAGGAAGCGAAGTGAATGAGAGCAGTTTTCGCAGAGAATCGAATTGTGATCTATGATGTCATGTGTTGCAGTGTAAGCAGATAAAACCGAAAGAAAACGGAGCCGCATTGCAGCATGGACAAAACAAGATGGCAACCGGTTCCGATAAATAATAGAAAATCGAACATGAAAAGAAATAGAAAAACGAAAAACAGAACAGGAGAATACAATCATGAGCAAAAAAACAAGAGCAGAAAGAAATCTTAAATTTGAAACCTTACAGCTTCACGTAGGACAGGAAAATCCGGATCCGGCAACCGGAGCAAGAGCAGTGCCGATCTATCAGACCTCTTCTTTCGTATTCAACAACTCCGATCACGCAGCAGCAAGATTCGGACTCCAGGATGCAGGAAACATCTACGGCCGTCTGACCAACCCGACCGAGGACGTTTTCGAGCAGAGAATGGCAGCACTGGAGGGCGGCGTTGCGGCACTTGCAGTAGCTTCCGGAGCAGCAGCTATCAACTACACCATCATCAACCTGGCACAGAAAGGCGACCATATCGTATCTGCAAAGAACATTTACGGTGGTTCCTACAACCTTCTGGCACACACCCTTCCACAGTACGGCATCAGCACCACATTTGTTGATGTATTCGATCTGGATGAGGTTCGCGCAGCCGTTCAGGAGAACACAAAAGCAATCTACATCGAGACGCTTGGAAACCCGAACTCCGATGTGGTAGATATCGAAGCACTCGCAAAAATCGCACATGAGAATAAAATCCCGCTGGTTGTAGACAACACCTTCGCAACTCCGTATCTGGTTCGCCCGATCGAGTACGGCGCAGATATCGTTGTACATTCCGCAACCAAATTTATCGGCGGTCACGGAACTACCCTTGGCGGTGTGATCGTAGACAGCGGTAAATTCGACTGGGAGGGATCCGGCAAATTCGCATCCCTGACCGAGCCAAACCCGAGCTACCACGGCATCAGCTTTACAAAAGCAGTTGGACCTGCTGCATTCGTTACAAAAGTACGTGCGATCCTTCTTCGTGATACAGGAGCAACTCTTTCTCCGTTCAATTCCTTCCTGCTTCTGCAGGGACTTGAGACCCTGTCTCTCCGCGTAGAACGTCATGTTGAGAATGCGCTGAAGGTTGTAAAATATCTGGAGAGCCAGCCACAGGTAGAAAAAGTACATCATCCGTCTGTATCCGATGATCCAAAGCAGCAGGCACTGTACGCAAAATACTTCCCGAACGGCGGCGGTTCTATCTTCACCTTCGAAATCAAAGGCGATGCACAGAAAGCAAAAGATTTCATCGACAATCTGGAACTGTTCTCCCTGCTGGCTAACGTTGCCGATGTAAAATCTCTGGTAATCCATCCGGCAACCACCACGCACAGCCAGTGCACCGAGGAAGAACTGCTGGATCAGGGAATCAAACCAAACACCATCCGTCTTTCCATCGGTACCGAAAATGTCGATGATATTATCGAGGATCTGGATGAGGCATTTAAGGCAGTTCAGTAATTGGAAAACAGGTTATAGTAAATAAAACGTACGCCTCTGGCACAGTTCAAAGTGTCAGGGGCGTATTTTTCGCGTGCAATGAGGAAAAGTCCGTGCTTGCATGAGACCTTGACGAATGCCGCGATAACGAGTGAAGTGAGTTTTGGTTATGTGGGATCTTGAATGAAAGAGGAAAAAGATTTTAATGCTGGTTTTTTCATTGTTTCCGTTCGGAGCGGATACGCTGCACCGATTACAAGCGGTGGTGCGTCGAGAAGAGGAACGGCGGTGACATTTGGATGGCGGAAAAGTTCAAAGTTGCTCTCGGCAAAGAGACTGAAAGCCTCGCCGATTTCCACAGAGCTGATCGTGGATTCCAGGCGGGCCGTGCGCAGGATCTGCGGTTTTACACCTGCCTTTTCAAATAGCTGCATGCAGAGCTGATAAATCGAGGTATAGGGGTGCATGAGAATCAGCGGTTCGGCGGCAAGATCAGCGATGGTAAGAGCAGGCTTTTCGGCAAATGGATGATCGATGGGCAGCATCACGCAGAGGCGGTCTTCTGTGATGGGTTCGAAGTGGTATTTCTGCAGTGAAATCATGGAATCCCGCGCGATCACAAGGTCAAAATGGCCTGATTGCAGGCCGTCCATCAGCTCAGTCTCTTCGCATTCTTCCAGAGTCAGCTCAATTTCCTGATGCGCGTGCGTGAAGGCACGGATGCGGGAAGTGAGATGATACTGCGTCAGAAACGGAAGAGAGCCAACGCGGAGCGGCTGGCGCGTGGTTTCCTGGAAGTGATGCATTTTTTGCAGCATCTGGTGATACTGGAGGGAGAGCTCCGCGGCTTCCTGCAGAAATAGTTCGCCTGCCGGAGTCAGTACGGCCTGGCGGCGGGTGCGGTCGAAGAGGGGAAGATTCAATTCAGTCTCGAGCTTCTGGATCTGTTTCGAGAGCGTGGACTGTGCGATATGAAGATTTTCCGCGGCCTCTAAAAAGGTGTCGCATCGAACGGCCATCAGAAAAAAGTCGATCTGTTCCAGAGTCATAAGGGGAGCCTCCTTTTCGTTTGATTCATTCCATTCTGGAAACAATTGTACCACAAATCGAATTGATTCCACAAAGGTTTCTTTTTACAATAAGGGTAGAAAATGAGGATGAAAAGGCATCCTTCGGGGCGCCGTCGATAGAATAAAAGGAGAAGAACTATGGCTGAAAAAGTAAGAGATCTGCGTAGTGCGCTGGAACGATTGAGAAATATGCCGGGACAGCTTGCCGAGACAGACGTTGAGGTTGATCCGATGGCGGAGCTTGCCGGTGTTTACCGTTACGTCGGTGCGGGCGGGACCGTAAAGCGTCCGACGAAAGAAGGCCCGGCGATGATTTTTCGCAACGTAAAAGGGCACCCGGACGCCAGCGTTGCGATTGGTGTTCTGGCAAGCCGGAAACGCGTGGCTGCCCTGCTGGACTGCGAGCCGGAGAGTCTTGGAAAAATGCTGTATCACAGCGTAGAAGAGCCGATTGCACCGGTTGAATTTCAGGGCGCGCCGCCATGCCAGGAAGTGGTACATCTGGCGACCGATCCCGATTTTGATCTGAACCGTCTCGTCCCGGCGCCGACGAATACGCCGGATGATGCCGGCCCGTACATCACGCTCGGCATGTGCTACGCCTCCCATCCGGACACCGGACTGCATGATGTGACGATTCACCGTCTCTGCATTCAGGGAAAAGACGAGCTTTCGATTTTCTTCACCCCGGGCGCACGCCACATCGGCGCAATGGCAGACCGCGCGGAGGAACTGGGACAGACACTTCCGATTTCCATCAGTATCGGTGTTGATCCTGCGATTGAGATCGGTTCCTGTTTCGAGCCGCCGACAACACCGCTCGGTTACGATGAGCTTTCCGTTGCGGGTGCACTGCGGAAAGAGCCGGTAGAACTGTGCCGCTGCGTTTCCGTGAAGGAGATGGCGATTGCAAATGCAGAGTACGTCATCGAGGGCGAGGTCATCCCGGGTGTGCGTGTGCAGGAGGACCAGAACAGCCATACTGGCTATGCGATGCCGGAGTTCCCGGGCTACACCGGCCCGGCAAGTGATCAGTGCCGTCTGATTAAAGTAAAAGCCGTGACACACCGCCGCAGTCCGATTATGCAGACCTGCATCGGACCAAGCGAAGAGCACGTTTCGATGGCTGGTATTCCGACCGAGGCGAGCATCTACGGCATGGTAGAAAAAGCGATGCCGGGACGGCTCCAGAATGTGTACTGCGGTTCCGCAGGCGGCGGAAAGTATATGGCGGTTCTCCAGTTCAAAAAACTGAGTCCCAGCGACGAGGGAAGACAGCGTCAGGCAGCATTGCTGGCATTTTCGGCGTTCAGTGAGCTGAAACACGTTTTTCTGGTGGACGAGGATGTGGACTGCTTTGATATGAACGATGTGATTTGGGCAATGAATACGAGATTCCAGGGTGACGCGGACATCATCACAATTCCAGGCGTGCGGTGCCATCCGCTCGATCCGTCGAACGATCCGACGTGTTCACCGTCGATCCGCGATCATGGGATTGCATGCAAGACGATTTTCGACTGTACGGTGCCGTACGATCAAAAAGAACGGTTTGTGCGGGCGAGATTTATGGAAGTCGATCCGAAGCATTGGCTGGATGAGGAATAAAGAATACGTTTTTGGGAAAGGGAGAGCATTGTGATATGCTGAAATTTAAGAAAAATCATTATACCATAGAAGAAGTAACACTGTGCGGGGAGACGGTCCGGTTTCGGGCGTTCCGTGACCTGGTTTATGTGGAAAAACCGGTCAATGTGGAGTTTCAGAAAATGAATCTCTTTGTGCCGGAGAGTTATTATGAGGGAACGTCCATCAACGGTTACGATTTACTGAGCGCGCCGGTTTTCATGCCGAATACTGTTGGCGGCTATATGCCGGGTCCGGCGGACGAGCCGGGAGCGAATCCGTTTTTACAGGGAAAACCGAATACGATTTTCCGCGCCTTACAGCACGGCTATGTCGTAGCATCTCCAGCGATCCGCGGCAGAGTGCAGAAGGGTGAGGACGGTCATTATAATGGGAAAGCACCTGCGTGCGTAGTGGATTATAAAGCGGCTGTGCGGTATCTTCACTTTTTGGCGGATGAGCTGCCTGGCGATGAAAATAAAATCATCACCAACGGAACGAGTGCCGGCGGCGCACTGTCATCCCTGATGGGAAGCACGGGAAACCACCCTGACTACGAGCCGTATCTGCAGGCGCTCGGCGCAGCGGATGCTGGGGATGATGTGTTTGCGGCCTCCTGTTACTGCCCGATCATCAATCTGGAGCACGCGGACATGGCGTATGAGTGGGAGTTCTGCAGTGTGAATGATTTCCACCGCGCAAACATGAAAATGGACGAGGGCGGCCGCCCGGTTTTCACACCGGTGGACGGCGAGATGACGGAAGAGCAGATTCGCGTATCTGTTGAGGAAAAAGCCCTGTTTCCGGCGTATGTGAACAGCCTTGGATTAAAAGACGAAAACGGAGCTCCGCTGACGCTCGATGCGGACGGCGAAGGTTCTTTGAAAGAGTATGTCAAACACATTGTGATGGAATCCGCACAGAGAGCGCTTGACGGCGGCGTGGATTTAGCGGATAAAACGTGGCTGACCATCGAAAACGGCAAAGTGCAGAGCATGGATTTTGCGGCGTATGTCAAAGACATCACCCGCATGAAAACCGCACCGGCCTTCGATGCGCTGGATCTGGAAAGCCCGGAGAATGATCTGTTTGGAAATGAGATGACGAACTGCCGTCATTTCACGGAATACAGTGCGGCCAACACCAAAGTGCAGGGTGAGCGCGCAGAAAAAAAGATCGTGAAAATGCTGAATCCAATGGAATATGTCATGGATGAAATGGCGCAAAAGGCACACCATTTCCGCATCCGCCACGGCGAGTGCGACCGCGATACCTCGCTGGTGATCTCGGCGATGCTGGTATTAAAACTTCGTGAGGCAGGCTGTGAGGTGGATTATCATTCCCCATGGAATACACCGCATGCGGGCGACTACGATCTCGACGAGTTATTCGCATGGATTGACGGAATCTGTGGATAAAGGGAGGCGTGTGACGGATGGCTGTGGAAAAACGAATTGTAGTCGGCGCATCGGGGGCGAGCGGAATGCCGCTGCTGATGAAGTGCCTTGAAATTCTGCGGGATAGTGAGGAATACCGTTCCCTTCTGGTGATGAGCCGCAGTGCAAAGCTGACGCTGGAACAGGAGACAGACTGGAGTGTTTCGCAGGTGGAAGCGCTGGCAGATGAAGTACTCGAGCAGGACAACATCGGTGCAGGCCCGGCGAGCGGGTCGTACCGGACAGAAGGCATGGTGATTGTGCCGTGCAGCATGAAAACGGCGGCAGGAATTGTAAGCGGATACACCGACAATCTGCTGCTGCGTGCGGCGGATGTGACGATCAAGGAGAAACGCCCGCTTGTACTGGCAGCACGGGAGACACCGATGAGTGAAATTCATCTGCGGAATCTGTACGAACTGTCGAGATTGTCAAATGTATGGATTGTTCCGCCGATGATGACCTTTTATCAGAAACCGGAGTCCATCGACGATATGGTGACTCATCTTGCGGCCAAACTGCTTTTGCCGTTCGGCGTGGAAGTAAAGGAGTACCGGAGATGGAAAGGATGCTGACAAAAAAGACAACAGCTGCAGGATGCACGATGGAAGTGACGGTAATGAAGATCGGTGAAGATTTTCAGATCTGTCTTTCCGGAGGAGAAAAGCCGCATATCGGCTGTGTGGTGCAGGCCGTACCACGGGAATCGCTGACCGGAGACGGGAGCTGGAGTGCGACTTCCTCGGTGTGGAACCGCACCGGACATAAAGATGAGGTACTGTGCCGGATGCTGGCGGAAAAAATCTGTTGTGCCTGCCGTACCGTGACCGTCTGCACCGGTGGCGTGCATATCGATGAAATTACCGGAGAGCAGATCCGGGAGATTGTGGATGCGGTAGAGAAGATGGGAGAAGAGATTGCGCAGGATTTGAGATGATAAGTAAGCATGGAAAGCGGATAAAAAGTTATTGCATTTTTCGGACATGCTTTGGGTTTGTGTTATATTTCCTATTGAATATGTAGAGAATATGGAATAAAATAAAAGAAAGTATTTTTATCATGACATATATTCGGAGGAAATAAAATGAAAGTTTCGACAAGAGGACGGTATGCGCTTCGTCTGATGCTGGATCTGGCACTCAACAATACCGGCGAACCGGTGCGTTTGAAAGATGTGGCAAAGCGGCAGGAGATTTCGGAAAAATATCTGGAACAGATCATCTCGATTTTGAATAAAGCTGGTTTCGTAAAAAGTGTGCGCGGCCCGGCGGGCGGTTATTCCCTGAAACGAAAGCCGGAAGAATATACCGTGGGAATGATCCTGCGTCTGACCGAGGGTAGCCTTGCGCCGGTGGACTGTGTAGAAGACGGCGCCGACTGCGGCAGGGAAGATCAGTGCGTTACGGTGATGCTCTGGAAAAAACTGAACGATGCCATCAACAGTGTGGTGGACAATATTACGCTGGCAGATCTGGTGGAATGGCAGATGCAGAAGTCGAATGAGTATGTGATCTGACGGCAGACAGAATAAGCGATAACGTCCAATGAGGGAACAGAAGAGGGAAAATGGTGAAAACATCATTTTCCTCTTTTTTACCGGTAAAAATCTGGGAGCACGGCATTTACAAGCAAAAAAAAATTTGTTAAGATAAAAAACAGGGCGCATTTGGAGAAGAAAAAAATCAGGATGCGCAAAAGTGAAGAAAATAAAAGATAAGGAGTTTCCCCTTATGAAAAAACAACAGGAAAGCCTTAAAAATATGGTATATCAGGCCATTTTGAACGGCATTTTTACCGATGAATATAAACCCAATCAAATTATCAACGAGCAGGAGCTGGTACAGAAATTCGGCTGCAGCAAGACACCGATCCGTGAAGCACTGGTGACGCTCTGCAATGAGGGAATCCTCCGCAGCTTCCCGCGCTTCGGTTACCAGGTTGTCAGCGTGTCCCGCGAAGAGGCACAGAATATTCTGGATTTCCGCCTTGTTCTCGAGGGCGGATATCTTCGTCAGTCGATCGGACATATCACCGAAGAAAATCTGGCGGAGCTTGCCGAGATTGATGAGAGATGCAAGCAGAGCACCGACAGCGTCTGGGATCACTGGGAGGCAAATACAGCATTCCATCTGAAGCTGATTTCCTTCTCCGGCAACGCTTACGCATATCAGGAGCTTGAACGCACCATGAACGTCTTAAAACGCGCTTACGCCCAGTTTTACTGGCAGACCTGGTCCAACGTAAACCCGGCACTGGACATTGCGCATCATAACGATATTATGCAGAGTATCCGGGAGAAAGATCTGGAGAAGACGCAGAACTATCTGAAAGAGGATCTGGCGGATTTTTGTGGGTAAGAAATGAGACAGAGTGTATGGAAACGAAGAATTCCAATACACTCTGTTTTTTTGTGCGCTGGAGACCTTTTCCAGGCACGCTCCAGGGCTCGTGATTATCCATGAAAATGCTTCTCCCGATACTGCTGCGGTGTCACTCCACTGCTTTTCTTGAACTGCCGGTAAAAGTAGGAAACGTTTGCGATTCCGATCTGGTCACAGATTTGCTGGGGGGAGAAGCTGGTGGTGGCAAGCAGACGTTTTGCGGTTGTCATACGTTCGTCCATGATGTAGCTACTGAGCGACGCTCCTGTTTTCGTACTGAAAATGTGGGACAGGTAGTCCGGGTTCATGTGGATTTTCTCGGCGATGGAGGTGCGGCCCAGTTCAGGATCGGAAAGATGCGAACGGATATAGTCCTTGATGACGCTGATCGGGTCCGAGGCATCGGTGGAGAGGTGCTCTTCCATATTCAGCCGCTCTTTCTCATACCATGCATTTTTTTTCACCTCCTGCACAGCCGCCGCCAGCTTTTCCATAAGCTGATCCGGGTCGATTGGTTTTAACAGGTAGGAGAAAATATGTAAATTCAGCGCTTCCTGCGCATAATCAAATCGCTGATGGCCGGTCAGAACGAGTACGATGGGATGAAAATTGTTCTCATGCAGCCATTCCACTAACTGCAGACCGGTTTCGCGCGGCATTTCGATGTCAGTCAAAAGAATATCAATATCCTGGGAACCCTCAAAAATTCGTTTTGCCTGGCTGGCACTGTAGGCAGGAAACGCCTGCTCAATCCCGAGCGCCGACCAGTCTGTCGTTTCGATAATGTTTTTCACAATATAATATTCATCATCCACTACTAAAATGTTCATTGTAAAAGCCCTGTTCCTTTCTTCCGTTTCGCATGGATTTGAATCGTTACAAAAAGCAAGCCGAAAGCCTTTTTCAAACAAGCTTTAGCTCTCGTTTCTTTTGCCGGGGACCTGAGGTGTGTCGGAAGCATGTGAAAAAAGAGGTTCCGATGTTTCAATTTTGTTTTCCGGCGGATTGCCATCCTCCCGGTATGGAATGTATGGAATCGTAACCTCTGATCTTGCACCCCATCCGGGTTCGTTGGAAAAATGCGCATGGGCTTTTTCTCCATAAACAAGATAAAGCCGTTTGAGCAGATTGTAGGTTCCGATTTTTTTTCCATCAAAGTCATGAACCTGCTGGGAAACTGGCCGGTTCAGGTATTCCAGATCCTCTTTAAAATAACCACTGCCGGAGTCGAGATGAGTGAGAACCACATATTTTTCACCATTGCGCTCCACAAGGCTGCCGGTGATACGGACACGGAGCTCTTCGCCCATGATCATGTTGTGCTTGATGGTATTTTCTGTAAACATCAGCAGAATGATCGGAAAAACAGAAGCATTCCTGCATTTCTCATCCACATGGATTTCCCAGTTCAGACAGCCTGGAAACCGCAGTTCTGTCATCTCCAGAAAATTTTCTACGTATTTCAGTTCTTCTTTCAAAGGAACGGCTGTCTTATCCTGCAGGGTGTACCGCAAATGATTCGAAAGTGTGCGGACGAATTCATTTGTGAGCCGCCTTCCTTCTTCCGTGAATGGCATTGATGCGATTGCGGAGAGACAGTTGATCAGAGAGTGCGGCGCTACCTGGGATTTCAGATACTGAATCTCCAGTGCCTTCAGATTTAATTTATCCTCATAAACATTGATTTTTAACTTCTCAATTCGATTCATCAGCTTATTCAGTGTTTCACCGATTTCCAGAACCTCCTCACACCGCTCATTGGAAAGATCCGGGTGCGGCACCTGTTGTTCCTCTTTGACCTGTGATGCCATTTTCCGGATCAGATCAAGAGGCTTTGAAATCAGGTGTTCATAGGAAACGGTCCATAAAAGAGAAACCACGAAAATCAGCAGAGCACCCCCGAGCAGAAGCTTGAGCATATTGTAAATAGGAGTGTTGACTTCTTCGGAGGGGATGAGTGCATTTAAGGAGCAGGTAGAAGAAGGAAGCTTTTCAGCGACCTGTAAATATTGTATACCGTCCTTTCCGCGGATCCGATGAGGTTTCTGGGTAGAAAAGTCGGTAGACAGTTTAAAATCGGACCAGCTTTCGTTGTCGTATGGAATACCATTTTCATCAGCAAACAGAAAAATGGTATTTGAATCATCGAATGGAGTATTCAGTTCATCCAGACGGATCCAGGCACCAAGATAGCCATGGAGATCATTGATAATTCGGATCAGATAGGTATGGCGTTCCAGCTCTATATAATACCAACTCTTGAAGTTGAGAGCGGAGGCGTCCTCTCCCGACTGACGTAAAAGCTTTTTCATGTAGGAACTACAGTCATTGGAGCCCCCGTTTTTATAGCGGCAGACAAAATGGTCGTTTGCTTTTCCATAAACAAACATACCGTCAATGTCTGTCATGTAACTTAAAGTATTATCCAAAAGCCTGGAGGCTTTAATCTGGGAAATCACTGCGTTTGGGTTGTTTTTGGAAGTGATCGTATCGACAACATCAGTATTGTTATTAGCGAATTCCCAGAGACAGTTTTCAGCAGTTTCCATACTCTTATTTAACTGCTGGACATAAAGATCCATTGTCTGATGAATTCCCTGGTAGGTTTCATGCTGAAGCTGTTTGGAAATATAAAAAATTAAAAACAGCAATAAAATACTGAACATTATTAAAATACGCATCCAATACCAAAATGCTTTTTTCTTTAGGGAATATATTTTGTGTTTGTGCATAGTGTGGTTAAAAAAATTGAAGTTTAGTGAAAAAGTACGATGTTTTGATGAATTCAAGAAGGATGCCTCCGTAATTATATATAATTTGCACATAGATTCTAAGAAAAGTGCAATAAAACCTAAGCAATGTGAATTGCTAAAAAGTTTATTAAAATTATATAATAACAACAGTTGATAGTCAAAGCAATTTTGTTCGAACATACTTGCAACGACAAAAAAACGAGAAAACAAAGAGGAAACGAGGAGGAAAAACATGGCATCTTTAAAAAAATCCCATGCATCATCCGGGAGCAGCCACAGCAAAGCAGCAAAATTCAAACGATACCTTCCGCTGTATCTGATGTTCCTTCCAGGCGCGATCTATCTGCTCATTAACAATTATATTCCGATGGCAGGCATTATCGTAGCATTTAAGAAGTACAATGCTCGTTTGGGAATCTGGAAGAGCCCGTTCTGCGGACTGGCGAACTTTGAATTTCTGTTTGCATCATCGGATGCATGGACTATTACAAGAAATACGTTACTTTACAATCTGGCGTTTATTGTTCTGAACACGGTAGTCGGAATTATTTTTGCAATCTTTATCTGCGATACGTTTAATAAAAAATTAAAGAAAATTTATCAGAGTGCAATCTTGTTTCCATATCTGATGTCGGCTGTTATTCTTGGCTACATTGTATATGCATTTTTAAGTCAGAGTACAGGTATTGTAAACAATTCGATTTTAAGTGCACTTGGAAAAGATGCTGTGAACTGGTATGCAGAACCGAAATACTGGCCGTTCATCCTGATCTTTGTAAATACCTGGAAAGGTGTAGGATATGGATGTCTGATCTACATATCTACCATCAACGGCATTGACCCGTCTCTGTATGAGGCAGCTTCTCTGGATGGAGCAACCAAATGGCAGCAGATCAAAAACATTACACTTCCATTCCTGAAACCAACTGTGATCACCCTGACACTGATGAGTGTCGGCCGTATCTTCTATTCTGATTTCGGTCTGTTCTATCAGGTGCCGCGTGATTCGGGACTTCTGTACTCGGCAACCAATGTTATTGATACCTACGTATACCGCGGTCTGATGAAATCCGGAAATGTCGGAATGTCTGCAGCAGCCGGCTTCTATCAGTCCATCATCGGATTTATCATTGTCCTTACCGCAAACGGAATCGTACGTAAAGTCAGTAAAGAAAACGCAATGTTCTAAGGAGATCATGTATGAAAGAAAAACCATTTTCCAAATATCAGATTTTAGCAAACGCTGTCATGATTATCTGGACGCTTGCCATTATCTTACCGTTTATTCTGTTATTTATGTCTTCCATTACAGATGAAAACACACTGGTAGCAAATGGATACTCCTTCTTTCCGAAGAAGTTCTCCCTTGCGTCCTATTCCTACATCATCAAATCCGGTGGGCAGATTTTGAAGGCCTATGGAGTAAGTATTGGTGTTACGGTAGTCGGAACCCTGCTGAATGTTCTTCTGTCTGCGCTGATGGCTTATCCGCTGTCGGTAAAAAACCTTCCGGGCAGAAATGTGATGATGTTCTTCGTATTTTTTACCATGCTGTTCAACGGCGGTATCGTTCCATCTTACATTATGTGGACAGGAACTTTCCATATCAAAGATACGATTTTTGCACAGCTGCTTCCAAACTTCCTGCTTTCTGCATGGAATGTTATGATGATTCGAACTTATTTTACCACAAGCATTCCGGATGGATTATACGAGGCGGCAGAGATTGACGGTGCAAGCCAGTTTACCATCTTCTGGAAAATCGTACTTCCGCTTGGAAAACCGATCTTGGTAACAATGGGCACCTTTGCAGGCCTTGCTTACTGGAATGACTGGACCAATGGTCTGTACTATATCGTTAAGAATACAGGTCTGTACAACGTACAGAACCTTCTGAACCAGATGGTACAGAATATTCAGTTCCTGACACAGAGCTCCAACTCGAATGTGACAGCAGCTGCATCGACCATTCCGGCAACGGGAATCCAGATGGCAATCGCATTTGTAGCAATTCTGCCAATTATGCTGATTTTCCCATCTTTCCAGAAATATTATGCAAAAGGTATCGCTCTTGGTGCAGTCAAAGGCTGATACAGATGGAATGAATCATTAGCAGCGAAAAGGGCTGCTTCGTGATAAACTTATTTTAAGGAGGAATTTTTATATGAAAAGAAAAATGCTTGCTGCTTTTCTGGCAGCGACAATGGTGGGCGGCCTGCTTGTCGGCTGCGGAAACAGTGGAGACACTTCCGGCTCATCCAAGAGCTCTTCTGGAACAACATCAACAGCATCGGCATCTGGCGAGGCAGATGCTTCCGTAACAAAAACAGAGCTTGGTGAGTATACGGAAGAAAATCCTTATCATCTCGTATTTGCCTTCGTCGAGTTCTACGAGCAGGATGACGCAGCACGTACTGCAGTACAGGATGCATTGAATGAATATATGATTCCGAAATACCATATTGAAGTGGAATTTCTTCCACTGCAGTATGCAGAATATCAGCAGACGATTCAGCTGATGATTTCCGGTGGTGATGAGCTGGATGTTATGCCAATTTATTACAGCAATGCTTCCAGTTGGATTGCAATGAATGGTATTGTCGACATGAATCAATATATGGATACTCCGGAAGGACAGGCCATTAAGGATGTACTTGGTGAGGCAAATGCAACGGTAGGTTCCATGAATGGTATTCTGTTCGGCTTCCCGGCACAGAAGGAATCGGTTGAACTTGGTGGTCTGACTATGAGAGCAGATATCTGTGATGAGCTTGGTATCGCAGAAGAATATGGTTTGGAGCTGAATCAGGATGAATACACCGGAAAAGTGTATGACTGGTCGGTTGCAACTGAAATTTTCAAGAAAGTAAAAGAAGCACATCCGGAAATGACACCTCTGTATCTGCAGGGAAGTGCAAGCCCGATGAGACGTCTTGCATTTTTCGACGAGTTAGCGGATCAGTTCGGTGTTCTGGACTGGGAGGCTGATCATGACTCCACAACCGTAGTGAATGAGTTTGAAACCGATACTTACAAAGAAGCAGTAACCCAGCTGGCGGAATGGTTTGATGCAGGATACATTTATCCGGATGCGTTGACGGATACACAGGGATCTGCAGTTATGATGAAAGCCGGAAATACGTTCTCTTATATGTCAGCAATTAAACCGGGCTATCTTGTTGAGGCAAAGGCATCTACAGGAACAGACTGCTATGCAATGTATTTTGGACAGGATGTAGAAGGTGGATATTCAACTACAAACGTAAGTTTTTATGATACTGGTATCGCAACCAACAGTGCGGATCCGGAAATGGCCTTTAAGTTTATCTCCGCGCTGTATACAGATCCGGAGGTTATGAATCTGTGGCAGAATGGTATTCAGGATGTAAACTATAAAGTTTTGGATGATGGTACTGCTTATTATGTAGATGGTGAAGATGCTTCTAACTTTAAATATCATCAGAATACAGGATGGTTTATGGGCAATCAGTTTAACACATACGTATGGAATGATGGTTCCAAGGATGCAAATTACTGGGATAAACTGCAGCACCATAACGACTGGGCACAGTATTCACCGGCATACGGATTTATGTGGGATTCTTCTGAATACTCTACACAGATCACAGCTCTGCAGAATGCACTGAATACGTATCGTCCAGCACTTGAGACAGGCTCTGTCGGAGTTGCTGGTGTAGAAGAAACACTCCAGAAACTGAATGATGCGCTGTATGCAGCCGGACTGCAGACTGTTATGGATGCAAAACAGGAGCAGCTGGATAAATGGCTGGATGAAAACGGAGGAGCTACAGAAACTCCGCAGTCTAACCTTGATACGATTGCAGCAGCAAAAGAAGCAAACTAACGAAAGATCAACATTAGGTATAATTAGATCTAAGGCAAATCCGCCCGGAAACCGTAAAGCTGTGCGGTCTTCGGGCGGATTGCTTTGTATGTTTTTGGCTTTTACAGCAGAAAGGATTTACTATGAAAAAAATGAATTACACATTTTCCGTGCCGGACAACAAACGCGTGCGTATGATTGTCAGCACAGACTGCAAAAATGAGGCGGACGACCAGTTCGCACTGGCACATCACCTGATGACACCGATGTTTATTCTGAAAGGCATCGTTCCGTGTCACTTCAACATGTTCTCCCGCGATTACGGCGATGGCCACACAGCACAGGCGAGCATGGACGAGGTCAATAAAGTGCTGGATCTGATGGATCGGCAGGGCGTATGCCCGGTCTGCAAAGGATCGGAATTTCCGATGAAGGACGAGCAGACTCCGGCCGTGTCGGATGGCGCAAAGCTGATCGCCGAAGAAGCCATGAAAGATGATCCGCATCCGCTGTTCATCGCCTGCCAGGGAGCACTGACCGACGTTGCCTCCGCACTTCTGATGAAACCGGAAATCGCAGACCGCATGACCGCCATCTGGATCGGCGGAGCACCGTATCCGGAAGGGGGAGAAGAGTTCAACCTCCGCCAGGATATCGCAGCTGCAAACGTTGTGATGAAATCCGGCATGAAGGTATGGCAGGTTCCGTCTACCGTATACAAGAAAGTAACAGTTTCTCTTGCCGAGCTGCAGCTTAATGTTCAGCCATGTGGAGAAATTGGAAATTATCTGTATCAGCAGATGGTAGACTTTAACAACACCTTCTATCAGTTCCAGGAATGGCCGCACGGCGAAATCTGGGGCCTTGGCGATTCTCCGACAGTGGGACTTCTGCTGGCAGAAGTACAGCGTACCGATCTCTATGAAATGGTAGAAGCGCCGGAAATCAGCTATGAGGACATGAGCTATCACTTCACCGGAAAGAACCGCAAAATCCGCGTTTACCATGATCCGAATGCGGAGCTGACGTTGAGAGACTTCTTTGCAAAGTTGAAACTGAATTATGGGATGTGACAGGGACTGCTAATCAAAATCAGAGCCTGTTTGAAAAAAGCTTTCCACAAGATGTGTGTCACAATTTATCGGAAATTTTGTTCGACAGAGGGCGTCGCAGCGGGTTTTTGTATGGACAGAAAGAGCAATATAAAAACAGCCATCTGTGCAAGTTTGTCCAGATGGCTGTCTATCGTAATACTTTCGTTATTTACACACTTCGTCAATATCCACACGGTCGATCATAATATTCAGGATCTCCGTATCGGTATCTTTCATGCCGACTCTTCCGATGTATCCCATACTCTTGATCGTATCCTCGACATCTTCCCGCACGATACCTTCGCCCGGCTGGAAACTTCTGTGATGCTGGCCCATGTAGTGGGCGAGAATAGCAGCGTCAACAGCGGATGCAATTTTCGCCGCACAGGAGGATTTTGCGCCGTCGCAGACAATACCGCCGACGTTTCCAATGGTGTTGACGATCGTCAGACTGACATCTTCATAAGTTCCGCCAGAAAGATAGGTAATGGCGGCACCGGCTCCACAGCCTGCGCTGACGGCGCCGCAGTAAGCGGAAAGACTTCCAATATATTTTTTCTGATGAACCGCAATCAGGTTGCTGACAACGAGTGCGCGGTACAGTTTTTCCTGGGAAACGTTCCATTCTTTTGCAAACTCAATGACAGGAAGGGAAACGGTCATGCCCTGGTTTCCGCTGCCGGAATTGATGACGACCGGAAGAGAGCAACCGCTCATACGCGCATCGGAGCCTGCCGCTGCACGGGCGCGGGCGCGGATTTTTACGTCATTGCCGTATTCATTCAGCAGCGTGCGGCCAACCTGTGCACCGTATGGATGACGGAGACCTTCATCGGAAATGGCAGAGTTCATGGTGATCTGACGGTCAAGAATTTCTTTGATGTCTTCGATCTTCACAGTATCGGCAAATTCAAGAATATCCTTGACGTTCAGCACACTTTTATCAACGTATTCAGGGGAATCCTCATGAGCCGCAATCTGATAAAGTATCTCACCATCTTTTACGATGCGTGAAATCAGAGTATGACGGTTTACAATTGTTACTTCTGCACTGTGCTCTCCGGCAATGACTTTTGCAACAATGTAGAGATTTTCTACGCCTTCTTTTAAAGTACAGGTACAGAATCCCTGCTGTACCAGCTTTTTTGTATTTTCAATATCTGCTTCGGTCACATCTTCAAGTACTTCAAGTTCACGTTCGGCACAGCCTCCGACGACGCCAAGCGTTGCCGCAACATCAATTCCCTTCAGGCCATTGGAGTTTGGAACTTTAACACCCTTTACGTTTTTGATGATGTTTCCACTGCAGCAAAGCTCGATCGATTCCGGCATCTGTCCGAGTACTTCGCGTGCTTTTGCTGCCGCATATGCAATGGCAATCGGCTCTGTACAGCCAAGCGCCGGAACAAGCTCGTTTTTTAAAATCTTTACATAACTGTCATATAATTTCTGATCCATGAAAATTCTCCTGTATAGTTTTTTATGCGTTATCAACTGGTAAATCTTGCATTTCTTTCTGATTATACTATTGATATATCACTGATAATATCAGATGTCAAGTAGAGAATTGCAATTTGTGAATTAACATCATGCATTGACGCAGAAAAGAAAAGATGATACGATAAAAACAGTAAAATACTGAAATCGGAGGTAATCATTGGAGAATAGCAAAACTGTAACATTTTCACTTGGTGGAATGATTTTCGAATATGATGAGAAAAAGAATAAAATTAATATAGAAAAACATGGAATTTCATTTAAAAGTGCTGCCCGTGTATTTTTTGATTATGATCGAATAGAATATTATGATGAGGAAAATAGTAATGTTGAAGATCGATATGATATCATAGGTGATTTATCTGCAGGGACAGCGCAAATAGAGCGTAATACAGAGATTATGATCGGAAATATAAAAAGTGATGATGTTTTGTTTGTAGTGTATACGGAAAGAATACGGAAAAATGAAAATGGGGCAGAAATAGATGTGACAAGATTAATCTCCGCAAGATATGCAACCAATTTTGAAAGGGGGCTTTATTATGGTAAATACTAAAGAAATGACAGAAAGCCTGATAAAAGAACTCGCTTTTTCAGAAGAAGAATTAAGGGAACTAAAAGCAGCAAAAGAAAAACCTATTGTATTTGATGAAGATTGTCCGGAAACGACTCCAGAACGGGCGCTAAAATTTCGACGGGTAAATCCGCCGAGGGGAGCAGGCAAAAAAAGAGCATAAAAATTTGTGATCTCCGTAAAACCAGAAAATCCTAGTTTTACGGAGATCTTTTCAGAATAAATTGTATTTTCCTTTAAAGTGTCCTATACTGAAAAGTAGCAAAAATACACACCACCCTTTCATTTGGAGGATTTTTATGCAGAAGATTACGTTTCGAAAATTAGCTGGAGAAAAATATATTTACCCGGAACTGCAGGGACACTTTATCGAGTTTCTTGGCTCCTGTATTTATGATGGAATCTGGGTTGGAGAGGATTCGGAGATTCCGAATTATCATGGAATCCGAAAAGACCTTGTTGATGCATTTCAGAAGCTGCACCCGCCGGTGATCCGCTGGCCGGGCGGATGCTTTGCGGATGTGTATCACTGGCGGAATGGTATTGGCCCGCGGGAGCAGCGGCCGGTTACATACAATGAAAACTTCGGTACTTTCGAGACGGATCCCAATCAGTTCGGTACACACGAGATGATGGAATTTTGCGAGATGATCGGCGCGAAGCCATGGTTTAATATCAATATGATGACCGGCTCTCCATCCGAGATGCGAGAGTGGATGGAGTACTGTAACCGCAAAGAGCCGACGGCACTTTCGCAGGAACGAAAAACAAACGGCCATGAAAAACCGTTCGAGATTGAATACTGGGGTATCGGAAATGAAGTATGGGACGGCGGTGGAAAAATGACGCCGCAGATGTATGCGAACGAATACCGGAAATTCAGTTCCTCCTGTCCGTCGTTTGGAGGCGGCGATCAGGCATTTTCCATGAAATGCATCGCCAGCGGCCCGGATGGAAATAAGCCGAAAGAACGTGCTGCGTGGACGAAAGACTTTTTTAAGGAGATGGGAAAATACCGTATGCCATCGCTTTACGGCTATGATCTCCATTTTTACAACTGGAATCTGAAACAGCTTCAGACAGAGAAAAAGTTTGATGAAAAACAGTGGTATGATGTGATCAATGGATGCAAAGAGCTGGAAAATGTCATTCACGAGCAGCGCCGCCTGATAGACGCTGGTCTTGAGGCACTTCCGAAACCGGAGGGTCCGTTCCAGGCGGCACCGAGAAAATGTGAACTGATTGTCGGTGAGTGGGGCAACTGGCACAGCAGTGCGTTTAATGCACGCCCGGCGCTGTATCAGCAGTGCACGATGCGCGATGCCGTTACAACCGCACTGACACTCGACATCTTCCACCGCAATACCGGGGATGTGCGCATGGCATGTGTAGCACAGTCTGTCAATGTCCTAAATTCCCTGTTCCTGACGGATGGTGAGCATTGTATTCTGACACCAAACTACGATGTGTTCGATATGTATCAGGTGCATCAGGGTGCGTATACGCTTGGCTTTGAGGAAAAGAACAAAGATCCTGAGGTCTGCATCTTTGCTTCGATCAAAAATGATGATATCTACGTCAACCTCGTAAATACAAGCTACAGCGAATCAAAGAAAATCGAATTGAAATTCAAACAGTATCCGGAATTTGTTGAGGCCAAAACACTGTACTCCCAAGATCCGCAGAACTACAACGATGCGAAACATCCGAACCGAGTCCGCTGCAAAGAAGGAAAAGCACCTGCACGGGAAAAAGACTCCTTCCAGATTGCACTGCCGGCGGCTTCGGTCAGCGTTTATCATTTCAGAAAAACAGAAACAGAAAAGTAATACATACAAAACGGGCCGCCCCGGGGAAAAGGATTGTTCTCACAGGGCGGCTCATTTCTATTACAAAAACAATTCAATCACAAATACCACGGCACAGCATGCCACCGAAACCTGAAACAGGCTTGCACCGAACCATGCGGCTGCGATGCCGACGACAAGCGCGAGTGCGCCGGAAACAGGGCTCTGTGTTGCATGGACAATCGCCGGGAAGGTCATGACTGACAGCGTCACGTATGGAACGTAGTACAGAAACGACTGAATAAACTGATTTTTAATCGGCTTCCGGATCAGCGTCAGCGGCAGAATCCGGATTGTGTAGGAAACCAGAGCCATGACGGCGATATAGATATAATTATTGTACATCAGCATTTTCCTCCTCTGTCTTTACCGGGAACAGGATAGCTCCGGCGCAGGAAATCAGAACGGTGAGCAGAATCGTTCTGGTTCCGTCGGAGAGAGTGGAGATGCCCGGGAGATAGCTGCAGATAAAGCTTAAGAAAAAGCTGACGGCAACAAGACCCGCTACCACACGGCTCTTTCGCGCCGGGGGAATGATGATTGCAAGGAACATGCCGTACAGCGCCACGCTTAAGGCACTGACAGCGCGCAGCGGCAGCAGATTTCCGGCAATAATACCAAGAGCCGTGCCGATCGACCACGCGGGAGCAGCGACGAGAATGGCACCGTATGTATAATACGGATTCAGCCAGCCCGGGCGCGCGATTGTGATGCCAAACAGTTCATCCGTTACATCGTAACCAATGAGAAAACGGTGGAAAAACGGCGTGTCCGGCGAAAAGCGCTGGGCAAGCGCACAGCTCATCAGAAGATACCGCGCATTGGCGATGAGCGTAATGATAGCGACCTGCAGATAGCCTGCGTTGGCGGCAATCAGTGTAAAGGCAGCGTATTCTCCGGCGGAAGCATTGTTGAAAAGACTGGCGAGAAAGCCCTGAAAAGGACTAAGACCTGCCTTACGCGCTGCAATGCCGAGCGAAAACGAGACCGCAAAATAGCCAAGCCCGATCGGAATGCCATCGCGGATTCCGTTGACCAGAACCTGGCGGGAAAATGAATAAGATCTTTGTGAACTCATAAAAAGCTACTTCCTTTTCCTTCGCAGAAGCTAGAGCATGTCTGAAAAATCATTTCCGCAATCTGAGATTCGCAGCTTACGAAAAGTTTTTTTCAGACATGCTCTGGCATCTGGCAAAAATGTTGGGGTCAAGAGATCAAAAATCCTCTTGCAAGCGAGCTTGCACCGGCTTTTTGATCTTTTGCCCCTGATATCTGATGAAAATTATAGCAAGTTTCGACAGGTTCGTAAACTCTTATTTTGTTCTTGTTCGTTTCACGCAGCCACCGCTTACGCCTGCGTTTCTAAGTCTGTTGAACTGAATTGTATAAAATTATGTACAAAAACAGAAGATAACGCTTGAAAATAGAAGAAAAATCCATTAATATCTATGTATACAAAAAACATTACCGAAGGTGGTGCCTACGATGAAACTGCGTGCGCTTGCAAAAATAAATCTTGGTCTTGATGTGACCGGAAAAAGAGAGGATGGTTACCATGAAGTCCGCATGGTAATGCAGACGATCCAGATGTACGATCAGCTGGAAATAAAGGAGAGCAAAGAACCCGGCATAAGGCTTACAACCAATCTGCCGTTCCTTCCGTGTAATGACGGAAATCTCGTATACAAAGCGGCCAAGCTTCTGATGGATGAATTTGATATCCGTCAGGGCGTTGATATGAACCTGACAAAATTTATCCCGGTAGCGGCCGGCATGGCGGGCGGAAGCTCGGATGCGGCAGCAGCACTGGTAGGAATTAACCGCATGTTTCAGCTTGGTCTGACCAAACGCCAGCTGATGGAGCGGGGTGTGCAGATCGGAGCGGATGTTCCGTACTGTGTGATGCGCGGTACGGCGCTGGCAGAAGGAATCGGCGAAAAGCTGACATCCCTTCCCGGCGTACCGATGTGCTACGTGCTGATCGGAAAACCGGGCATCAATGTTTCGACGAAATTTGTCTATGGAAACCTGCATCTTGATGCGGTGACGGAGCATCCGGATATCGACGGCATGGTAGAGGCGATCCGAAATCATGACCTGTACGGCATCACGGACCGCATGGGAAATGTGCTGGAATCCGTGACGTGTCCGGCGTATCCGGTGATCGATGAGATCAAGGCACAGATGATGAAAAACGGTGCGGTCAATGCGATGATGAGCGGCAGCGGCCCGACCGTATTCGGCATTTTCGACGATCCGGACAAGGCAGAATTTGCCCGCGATCAGTTAAAAATAAGCGGACTGTCGAAACAGACATTCCTGACTACAGTATCAAAACCGGGAGGTACAAAGTATGGCAAAAAATGAGTTAGACCTGCAGATGGAGGATTATCAGTACCTTCCGCTCCGCGATGTCGTGTTCCGCACACTGCGCCAGGCGATTCTGCGCGGGGAGTTAAAGCCGGGTGAACGGCTGATGGAGATCCGGCTGGCAAATCAGCTTGGCGTTTCACGTACGCCGATCCGTGAAGCGATTCGCATGCTGGAATTGGATGGCCTTGTAATCATGGTGCCGCGAAAGGGTGCACAGGTGGCGCAGATCACGGAAAAAGATCTGAACGATGTGCTGGAGGTGCGGCTCGGACTCGAGGAGCTGGCGGTAAAACTGGCGTGTCAGCGGATTACAGAGAGCGAACTGCAGAAGCTTTATCAGGCATCGCGCAGCTTTGAACAAATGCTGGAGACAACAGAGACGGATGATCTGCAGAAGCTTGCAAAGGCAGATGTGGCATTCCATGATGTGATTTATCAGGCGACGAACAACGAGCGCCTGATTCAGCTGCTGAACAATCTGCGGGAGCAAATGTACCGTTACCGGATTGAATATTTAAAGGATGTAAAATCCCGACGTTCCCTGGTCGAGGAGCACGATGCCCTCTATGAACGTATGAAAAATCGGGATCTTGCAGGCGCACAGAAGATGATCCGCGAGCATATCGAGCGACAGCAGGAGAGTATTATGCAGACCGTACATCACCAGAGCATGACGGGTGTAGAAGAAAAATAAAAGCGTATAAAATTTCGAAAAAGGAACATTCTGTTACAGAGTAAAAAAATCGTGACAGAATGTTTTTTTATGGAATTTTGCAGAGTATATTTCTCCAGATGGTTTTTCGGAAGCTTTCAAAAGGAGGAGAAGGAGGGACGCAGGCATGGAAAAAGAGAAGACGCAGATTTCACTCACACTGGCGGAAAATGAAAGCGTGATCCGTACATGGTGTGAAAATTGCGATGATATTCAGATCCGCCCGATGAAACTCGGCAAAACGGGCGGAACCGGTGCGCTGCTGATCTACGTAGAAGTGGCGGTGAGCTGCGTTATGTTGAAGGATTCCGTGATCGGGAAGCTGTTGAACCGTCTGATGGAGGTTCCCGAGGCAGATATCCCGGGGGTTCTCTCGGAAAATCAGCTCGGAATTTCGGATGCACTGGAATTTGACACTATGGAAGCTGCGTTCGCTTCCATGCTTGCGGGAAATGCAATTCTTTTTGTGGATCATTATGACCGTGCAGTCAAGATCGGATCGAAGGGTTATCCAAATTTAGGAGTGCAAAAAGCGGAGTCCGAAAAAGTGCTACGCGGCTCTAACGAAGGTTTTTCCGACTCTGTCAAAACCAACACGGCACTCGTCCGCAAGCGTCTGCGGACCACCGATCTGAAAGTGGAGGAGATACATTTTGGTGCGCGTTCTGATACGGTTCTGGCTCTGGTGTATGAGAAAGAGCTGATTTATCCGAAATTTCTGGAAGAGGTAAAACAGCAGATTGCCGGCTGGGAGGTGGACGGCGTTTTTGACAGCGGCATGGTCGAGCAGCTCTGCGAACCGCAGTGGAAATCGCCGTTCCCGCGCTTCGAGACGACCGAACGGCCGGACCGCGCGGCGATGGAGATTCTGGACGGAAGAATCCTGCTTTTATGTGATAATTCCCCGGTCGGGATTCTCTTCCCGGCATCATTTGACAGCTTTTTAAAGGTCAGTGAGGACCGGTATCATCATTTTCTGATCGTCTCATTTGAGCGGCTGCTGCGGTATGCGGCGGTCTTTCTCACCCTGTGGATTTCGGGCGGATACCTGGCTGTCACGGGCTTTCACACGCAGGTGCTTCCGACCAAACTCCTGCTGGCGTTCGCCGAAGCGCGGAAAGGCGTTCCGTTCCCCGGCATTCTGGAAATTCTTCTGATGGAATTTGCTTTTGAACTGATCCGCGAGGCCGGTGTGCGCATGCCGGGGCCGCTTGGCGGGACGATCGGAATTGTGGGCGGGCTGATCATCGGAGATGCAGCGGTTTCCGCCAATCTGGTGAGCCCGATGACCGTCGTTGTGGTTGCGGTTTCGGCGCTCTGTTCGCTGGCGATTCCGAACGAAGAGTTCGGCGCACCGTTCCGGCTGCTGAAATTTGGCTTTATTTTGCTCGGCGGATGGCTCGGCATTTTCGGCATGGTGCTCGGCACATTTCTTCTCGCGGGTCATCTCGCCGGGCTTACGAGTTTTGGCATTCCCTATCTGATGCCGTTCGTCGGGAAAGGACTTGCGGGCTACCATGCGCCGAAGGATTCCGTATGGCGGCCGCCGCTGCATCAGATGCGGGAGCGGCCGGTCTTTACAAAGCGCGATCAGAGAGTGCGGCTGCGGAAAAACAGAAAAGCTGCGGAGCCGGAAGAAAAACAGGAAAGGGGAGAGTGACGCATGTTTTCGGAAAATGACAGAATTTCACAGCGCCAGATGGAACGCCAGATCGTGCTCGTTCTGCTCTGCCCGGCGTTCTGGCAGCTCGCAGCGTACGGCGCATCGGACGGCCTGCCCGGTATGGCAGGGATTTTCGTTGGATATGGGCTGCTGGCGGTGTGGTGCATTTATCTCGTGCGCCTTGGCGGGCTTTACTGCCGCCTGGAAAGCGTGATGGGAAAGGCTGGGAAACTCCTTCTGGCAGTGATGTATCTGTGTTATCTGCTTTTCCTCGGCGGAACACTGCTTCGCAGAATGGCGGAGCTTGCCGCCGCGTATCTGACAGCGGGTGTACCGCAGGAGCTCTGCGGACTGTTTCTGCTCGCGGCGGCCGGGTTTGGTGTCGGCAGTGAAGTACAGAAAAGAGGACGGCTGGCGGAAGCACTCTATCCGTGGATTGTGGGCGGGATTTTGATTCTGCTTCTGCTGACGGTTCCGCAGATGCATTTTTCCTCGTTTGAGGATGCCTGGGAGACAGCAAAGTCTGTTGAAATTGTGGATAACGGAATACTTTTTGGGTGGAATGTGTGGAGAACACTGGAAAATGGAACACCGATTGCGTTGCTGCCGTTTTTACTGGGGCATGTGCAGAAAGAGCACAGGAGTGTCATTCTTCCGGTGACGCAGAGTATCTGGAAAACGGGGCTTCTTGTAATTGCAGGAAGCATGGCGCTGCTCGGCGTTTTCGGCCGGCGCGGCACGGCTGCGGCGCAGGACCCGCTCTTACTGTTAATGGCAGGAACGAGCCTGCCGGGTGGATTTCTGGAGCGGTTTGATATTCTGTGGATGGCATTTCTTTTGATGGGACTGCTGTTCACACTGGGAAGTCTGCTGTTTTACGTATCGCTGATCGGAGAGAAGACGGGACTGTGGAAACCGCAGAATCTCTATGTACGGATCGGTACAGTGCTTTTTATATGGCTGCTGTCATGCGCGGAAAGCGTCTGGTCGGTCCGATACGGTTACTTTCCGTTTTTCCTTGCCATCACGGTGCTGCTCGGCTTCTGCCAGAAGCATATGAAAAAACTGCGGCTTGTGTGTCTGGCGCTGGGCAGTATGATTTTCCTGTCATCCTGCGGGGCAGTAGAGCCGGAAAAGCGGCTGTATCCACTGGCGGTTGCCTTTGATTATGTGTCGGAAGAGGCGACTGCGCCGGAAAACAGTGAAACTGGGGAAGAAACCGGGACGGCGGTCAGTGAGAGCGGCGGAGAAAAGGAGACGGCTGGCGGTAAATGGCGCGTCTGGTATGCGCCTGCGAATCTTGCGGTGGTGACCGGCCAGGGAAAGGATGAGCAGGAGGAGGGAACCGACGAGGACCCCGCATCGCTGTTCTTTGAAGCGGAGACGTTTGAGGAGATTGCGCAGCAATATGACAGCACAGAGGAATATGATCTCGACACCGGACACGTCCAGGCGATTGTATTTTCCGATGCACTGCTCAGTGACCGGGGACGGATGGAAGAACTGTTGAAGTACCTGGAACAGGACCGTGCGCTTGGGCACAGTGCCTATCTGTTTCACGCAGAAAAACCAGAAGATATCATGGAGCAGAACGGAAAACAGGTGGAGTCCGTCGGTGAGTACCTGTGCGGAATTTATGACAACCGGGTGAAAAGAAAAGAGGCGGTGACACTGGCGGACTTGTGCTATGCGTGGGAAAACGAAAGGAGCATTCTGTGGATTCCGAAAGCGCCGTAAAAGGTTTAAAGTGTATGGAATATCGGAGCGGGTAGTGAGTGTCTGTGTATAAAAGTTTTGAAATCCGGCAAAACTGGAAAAAAACAGGAGGCAGCATATGAATGAGAAAAAAGTACAGAGCCGGAAACGGAATCAAAATCAGACACAGAAGAAATCCAGGGACAGGCAGGCGCAGCCCCGAAATACATTTGGGAACCAGTATAGAAGTCAATTCCAGGCGGCATTTCAAATTTTCTGCCGCCGCTGGCTCCCCGTCTGCATTGCGGCGCTGATCCTTTCCGGAACCGCCAATCTTCTCCGCGAGTCCCGTCTGCAGCAGGAAGTCGCTGCAAAGATCGTGCGCTTTCACGTAAGAGCCAACAGCGACTGCGCCTCCGACCAGCAGATCAAGCTTCAGGTACGCGATGCCGTTGCCGAAGAACTGCAGACAATCCTGCACGGAGCCGAAACAAAAGCAGAAACCGAAGAAATCCTGCGTGAAAACGAGCCCTCCATCCGTGCCGCCGCCCTTCAGACGCTGCGCGCAGGAGGCAGTACTGACGATATCACCGTAACGTACGGAAAAGCCAGTTTTGAGGAAAAAGAAACGGGCAATTATATTCTCCCCGCCGGAACGTACGACGCTCTTCAGATCAACATCGGCAGAGCCAAAGGGCACAACTGGTGGTGCATGCTGTACCCGTCCATCTGCTTTTCGGATGCCCTGCGCCCCGTAAACGAGGACGGCGAAAGTGCAGAAAAAGTCGAAAAAAGCCGGATTCCGCTGCAGAATCTGTTGAGTGACGCCGCCTACCGCGAAATCCTGAAAAGTGACCGGATTTCGTTCCGGTTTTTCTGGCGTTAGGCGGATTTTTCGAAAGACTTTCAAGAGAAATGATTGCAATATTCCTCCATTCGGGTTAAAATAATGTATCAGCGACCTATTTTAACTAGGGTCGTGAAATGAAAAAAGAAATGTAAAAATTCAGATATATTAAATATAGAAATGAACCCCATTCGGCATGACAAAAAAGTAATGCCGGATGAAAAATGGAGGAAAGTATGAAAGCAGACAGACAGGCGCCGATCGGCGTCTTTGATTCCGGTGTCGGCGGACTGACCGTAGTGCGTGAGATTATGCGAAACCTGCCCGACGAACGAATCGTATATTTTGGAGATACCGCGCGTGTGCCGTACGGTTCCAAATCGAAGAACACCGTCATCCGTTATTCCCGCCAGATCGTACACTTTCTGGAAACCCAGCAGGTCAAGGCAATCGTCATCGCCTGCAACACCGCAAGTGCGCTGGCACTCGATACGATCGAAAAAGAGATTGATCTCCCGATCATCGGCGTGGTAAAACCGGGCGCACAGATGGCCGTCGAGACGACGCAGAACAAGCGTGTCGGCGTCATCGCAACCGAGAGCACTATTCAGAGCGGCCTCTACCAGCAGCTTATTACCGAGGCAGATCCGGCGATCACCGTTTACGGAAAACCGTGTCCGCTGTTCGTGCCGCTCGTGGAAGAGGGCTGGACAAAAGATCCGATCACCGAGGAAGTGGCGCGCCGCTATCTGGCAGAGATTCTGGATAAAGACATCGACACGCTGATTATGGGATGCACCCACTATCCGCTGCTGCGTTCTCTGCTGCGGAAAGTAGTCGGAGAAAAAGTAACACTCGTCAACCCGGCATACGAAACCTCACAGGCACTGCGCAGACTGCTGCGGGAGCTGGATCTGGAGAATCCGGGAAACGATGAGCTGGGCCGTCAGAAATACCAGTTCTTCGCAAGCGACGGCGTGGAGCGGTTCAATGCCTTCGCACATTCCGTTCTGCCGGAGCAGATCAGCGATACGAAACAGGTACAGATTGAAAACTATTAAAAACGACATACAGAAAAGAGAGAGGAACACCAGAAAAGGATGGAAAAAGACGTACTCATCAGCATCCGCGGACTGCAGTATCTGATGGATGAGGAATCCGGCGAACAAGAACCGGTGGAGGTTATGACGACGGGTTCGTACTACAAGAAAAACGGCCATCACTTTCTGATCTACGACGAGGCAACCGAAGGCTTTGATATGATGACGCACAACATAATCAAATTTACGGAAAATGCCCTCGAGGTGCGCAAGCGCGGCCTCATTGATGTCCATATGATTTTTGAGGAGGATAAAAAGAACATTTCGTTTTATCACACGCCATATGGCATGATCAACATGGGAGTTGCGGCGACGAAGGTCAGAATGAAAGAGACGCCGGATCAGATTTTACTGAAGGCAGAATACGCGCTCGACATCAACGACAGCTACGTGGGGGACTGCGTAATCGATATCGAGGTAAGACCGCGGGAAGGCGGAAAACTGAATTTATAAAAAAATACCCGGGAAGAATGAAAATCATTCAACTCGGGTATTTTCGCGAGCAACGAGCCAAAGTCCGGGCTTGCACGAGACCTTGGCGACTGCCGCGAAAGCAAAAAGAAACACGCAAAGCGTGTTTCTTTTTGTTTCAGATGAAATTTTATTTCTCCTCGCCGCGTGCCTTGCGGAGCATTTTCTGCCAGAAGCCGTTTTTCTTTGCCGGCTGCTCTAAAGAACCGCGGATGCCGCGAACTCCGGTGATATAGATACCGCTTACGGTAGCCTTGACTTCTTTTTTTACCGGGATCTGATCGAAGATAGCAGCGTCGCAGATCAGGGTCATGATTCTCGGACCGACTTTTGCTTTGACGATCGGCAGTTTTGCGCGACGCATCATTTTCGGTGTCTGGTCAATGACCATCTGTGGGAGTCCGGAATCTTTCATGCGAAGCTTTTTCTTATCTATGATCAACATGGAGACAGTCTGTTTCATGGCCTCCATTTGTTCCTGCTGTGCGGCCTGTTTTGTCTGTGCTTTTTTACCGAAGTAATACAGCAGACCAAGGATGACAGCGATGACAGCTAATACGATTAATACGATAATCCAGGGTTTCATCCCTCTATTCCTCCTCTGCAAAAAATAATGTGGGCATCGGAACATACAATGCCAGTCTATGAACATTCTAACATTGATTTCGGCAAAACGCAAACACATTTTAGCGCAATCCAGGCGATTTTACGGTTGAAAATCATAAGAATTTCTAAAATCGGAGCCCCAGCCTTTTTTTTACCAGACAAGTATGGTAAAATGAGATTTACAACGCGCCGGGAACGGCGTAGTATGGAGGAAAATTCAAGAATGAAAAGAAAAGCAGCAGTCATGCTTCTGCTCATGACACTGGGAGCAGCCAGTGTGAGCGGATGTGGAAAAAACAATACAACAAGCAGCAGTTCCGTATCAAGCGCAAGCAGCACAAGCGCTTCCTCAGCATCCGATGCGTCGAGCGCAGGCAGCACATCGTCTGACAGCACAGCTTCTGAGGAATACGCTTCCCCGAGTGATGTAGACGGGATTCCGGTTGTCGATGAGGAAGTTGATCCTGCAGAGTGTGTAACGCTTGGAGATTACAAAAAGCTCACACTGGAAAAGAAAGTAGAGCAGGTAACGGATGATGACGTACAGACGGCCATTATGGCAGAGACAGCTGTCACCATGGACGATCCGGATGCCACCGTACAAAAAGGCGACACCGCCGATATTGCCTATGTTGGCAAAGTTGATGGCAAGGAGTTTGACGGCGGAAGCAGCGATTCCTACAATCTGGTGATCGGATCCGGTACCTTCATCGATGGATTTGAGGATGGTGTCATTGGAATGAAAACAGGGGAGACAAAGGATCTGAACCTGAAATTCCCTGACAGCTATCAGAGTACCGATCTGGCAGGAAAAGATGTTGTGTTTACCGTTACGGTAAATGCGTTTACCCGCCCGGCAGAAAACATTGACGGATGGGAGCTCGATGATGCATGGGTAGCAAAAAATACAGATTACAGTACTGTGGAGGAATACCGTGCCGGAAAACGCGCAGAGCTGGAGGCTGCAAATGAGACGACAGCGGAAAATAATCTGCAGAATGACGCGATGCAGCAGATGGCAGACGGCTGTACGTTTCACAAAATTCCGAAATCCTATATCACCCTTGGCGAAGAAGATTACGATAAACGGTATACCACTTATCTTCAGAATTACGGCATTTCCCTGGACGACTATCTGGAGCAGTATGCGGACAGAGCGACCTACAATCAGGAGAAAGCAACGTATGCAGGAACGATGGCAAAAAGTGCCCTCCTTCTGGATGCCGTAAAAGAGGCAGAAGGCTGGACAACAGATGACCAGGATTACCAGCAGATCTTAAACGACGAGGCAGCCAATGCCAATATGTCGCAGGAAGATTTCCTGAAGGCAGCCAATGACTATTACGGGGAAGATACGGTAGTGCGCAACATCATGATGGAGCGCATGATCAATATGGTTCTCGACAATGCAACAGTCAATACCGTGACTGTGGATGCAGACGGAAATACAGTAAAATAAAAAGAAAAATCACCCCGGAAAACAGGATGAAAACTTCTGTTTTCCGGGGTGATTTAACCGAATCAAGTAAGTCCCCTGCTTCCATTGCGAAAAGCAATAAGCAGTGGGTGGGGACTTGCTTGTATCAGGAGGAGTGCAAGCTCCTTCTGACAAACTGCGGAGCAGTTATTCGGTTATAAGCAAGGAGCGGATTGCGAATATCCGTTTTGACAATAATTTATCTGATTTTTTTATCGATTCTTCTGCATCGCACAGCGCAGCGCGCCTGGCCGCTCGTTGTGCATGTAAAAAGTGTCAGATCCCATGTGTCCTTTTCTGTTTTTGTTATCATTGCTTCCACCTGGTCTGGCAGAAGTTCTTCTGTTTCTTCTATTTCATAATATCGCACCCTCTCTTCTGCATCCGTAAAGCAAACCTCCGTTCCGGGCTCCAGCCATTTGATCGAGCTGAAATGACGGCGGTAATTGTGTCCGGCAATGACAAGATTATCCTCTGACGGTGAACCTGCATATCTTCCTGGCGCTGTTTTAAGTCCCTCTTCACTCCATTGTGCCATAACAGGGAGCTCCAGCGAAATCGATGGTATCGAGATCCATCCAATATAATCATTTCCGTCGATAGAAATGATTTCTTTTCCAAAATCGTCCGTGTCTGCAAGCGCATTTTCCTGTTCTGTTCTTTCTGTTTCCTCCCCACTTATATTCTCATCCTCTGCCTCTTCTTCTTCTTCTTCTTCTTCTTCTGCATCATCTTCTGTTTGCTTCTGCATCTGTTCCAGTACCCGTTCTGCGCGCTCTTCTGCACGGGCAGAATCCCACTCGTTATACAGAAAAAGAGACAGTGCTGCCCCTATCAGCACTGCCCCAAGTATCATGCAAATCATTCCGGCTCTACGTTTCATTCTGTCTTTTTATCCTTTCGCAGACTCCACCCAACCGCAAACAGAAGCATTCCGGCGATTGCCATAACCGGAACCGGCCAGATGAGCTGCCCTGTATACGGAAGGCGAAGATTATTTCCGGAGGAAACCGGCTTTGGTGTGCTTACCGGCTGTTTTACCGGTGTCTCCGGCTTACCGGAAACGGATACTTCTATTTTCGGCATTGCCTCCACCTGATACTTCCACTGTCCGTTTTCCCGCATCGGCAAAGAGACCAGAAAAGGAGCAAACATCTCATAGCCATTTGCCGCCTTTGTCTGTACAACCAGATAAATTCCTTCTTCCAGATCGGAAAAGCCTGCCGTCCCGTCTGCTCCGATTGTCTGAGCGACCCCGACAGTAGAAGCACTGATTTCTGCTTTTAGTTTTTCTGCCAGAAGCTCCTCCTCCAGATTGTCCAGTTTCAATCCACAGTTTTCAAATCCATTCGTAAACTCATACTGGATTTCTGTTTCCTTCGAGGTAATCTCTGCCACCTGATACAATGCGACTTCTCCACCCGGAATTTTTGTGTTTGTTTTGCGATTCTGCATCACCACAGACAGGGAACCCTTCTGCCCCTGACCATGTTCTTCCGCAGCGGACACCCGCACAGCCGTCATCGTAAAAAAGCAGAGCAGCATACACAGAACGCGCAGGCTCTTTTGAATCCCTTTCTTTTTCAAACTGATCACCTCACTTTTTCTTTTTTCGTCCGTGAAACAAAAGCCAGAACAACAGGATCAGAAGCATCGGCGCTGCAAGAACCGGTGCGGTAATGACTGGCTCGATCTGGAAGGCTTCTGCCGTCACATGGATATTTTTCTCCTTTACCGTTTCCACCCTGTGTCCGCGCACCAGCAGACGATGGGTGTTGATGCCATACGGCGTACACGTCATGAGTGTACAGTACTCTTTCCCTTCTTCGATCTGAAGCTTGTCTGTCTCAGACGGAAGAACAATTGCAATTTCATCTACCTGATACGTCAGGACACGGTCAAGAATCGTAATGGTAAACGTATCCTCCGTCTCCAGCTTGTCCAGATTCGTAAAGAGTTTGGCGCTTGGCAGACCTCTGTGCGCAGACAGCACCGCATGGGTCGAGGCTCCTCCCACCGGAAAGCTGCTGCCTTCCAGATGACCGCATGCAATCTGTAAAACACCATCCCCTGTTCCATGGTAAATCGGAAGCTCTACCTTTATTTTGGGAATAGAAATGTATCCCATAATCCCCGTTCCGGTAATATCCAGTGTCTTCTCATAACCGGCCAGTTTCGACGGTTCATAAAACAGCTCCGGATGTGATGCGAGCTCCTTATTGTATTCCTCTGCCTTCTGAAAATACGCATCCTTATCCTTCTGCTCCATTTTTGCTGTCGTTTTTTCGTAATTTGCCACTGCACGGGATTGATTTTTCTGGTTGATGTAATTGCTGACAGAGGGGTATAGCAGCACGGACAGGCCCACGAAAAAGATAAAAATCAAAAAAATGGTACTTGCATGTTTTTTCATACGTCACTCCCTGCTGTTATTCCCGGACGGTTCTTTGGAACCGCCCGGTCCTATTTTTTTACTTATTGTTCATACGTTTTTTCGTAATAAGAAGAATCGCTGCAGCTGCCATCAGCATACCGCCGATTACATAAAAGACGGTAGTACCGATGCCACCGGTTTCCGGTAAGGTGGAACCGGATTTATTTACGATATTTGCACTTACTGCTCCTGTTTCCACATCACCTGTGAAAAGATTTCCGCCAGATAAGTTTTTCAATTCCGGAGCATCTGCTGTAGTGTCGTGTTCTGCTGTGATCGTAAATTCAATCGGATCAATGGTGTTGTAACCGGACGGTGTTTTTGTCTCTACAATTCTGTAGTCGCCATCGTCAAGACCGCTCCATTCGAATACGTTTTTATTATCGCCTGTTCCTGTACGTTTTTCTTTGCTGATCAAGCTTCCGTCTTTCGCTTTCTTAAACAGCTCAAACTCTGCACCTTCCAGTGCTTTATTCTTTTCATCTACTTTGTTTGCAGTTACTTTGTAGGTAAATACAATATTTTTATCTTCCGGTGTTTTTCCGGTTTCTTCCGGTTTTGCTGTTCCATCCCCTGTCTTGTTTGGATTGTTGCTGTACTCCAGATATGCTGTGTTTGGATTTCCCACCGAACCAAGTACGGCATCTGTATCCAGAGTTGCTTTGTATGTTACGGTGACTTCTGTTCCGGTTCCTGCTCCATAGGCTTTTACATCCATAATCGCAACATCCATGGTTTTATTCGTGCCATCCCAATTTACGGTATATTGATCTTGATCTTTTACTAACGTTTCTTCTCCTACCTTGACTTCTACACTTCCCTCTACCAGAGTAAGATGTGTCATGGTATCATGGAACTTCAGATAATAATGGTCATAATTCAACAGATCCCCCATCGTGGCTGTCAGCTTGTATGGGATTTCATCTCCGATATCATAGTCTGCGGAGTCCTGCCAGCCTGACTCTGATCCCGTAAAATCGTTGATATCCTTTACTTTTTTCTCCAGGGTTGGTTTGTCTGTCTTTATCGTTGGCGTTACTTCACCTTCTCCATTTACTTTCAGAAGAGAGAGATTTTTTGCGTCATACGTTTCGGTTGTAGCTGTCATGTCAACGATCAGATAGTAACCGGCAGCCGGAAGGTTCACCTTTCCTGTTCCCGTGGTCTTCGTGGCTGTTACCTTTGTTGCAACTATTTTTGCGAATGCATTTGCTTCTGTACTATCCGTATTATACGTTTCCAGAACTTTGGCGACATCCGCTGCGCTCTTGCACGTTGCAAACGCAGCCTGCGTTTTTAATTCTGTTAAGAGGTTCTCCCCCTGAACGCCATCCCCCCAGGTTACATTTGACAGTTTGTTTCCTTCTGTAAAATCTCCCTTAAAAATCTGATATGCGGCAAACGTATGCTGCGTGAGCTCAACATTTGCAGCAACTCCTGTCACACAAAACGCCAGTACCATCACCATGCTAACCAGCACAGCCAGTACCTTTTTCATTGTTTTCATTTGTTTTTCCTCCATTTTTGCTCATTATGATTTATATCTTCTTTCGCGGCGCAGTGGATTTCGCCGCCACAGCAGGGGTACAGGATTACTTTTCCCCCCTTTCCCGTCTGCACCCAAGAGAAGAAATTCCATACAGCACAGCAATGCCCATCAGGGCAATGCCGCTGACTGTAAACAATGTAGTTCCGGATCCGCCGGATTCCGGAAGTTCATAGACCGGAGTCTCATTTTTCTCATTTTCTATGTAAATAATCTGAGATGTTTTTGTCAGATCAAATGCCTGCTTTGGCAGTTCTTTCGGAAGGGTATTGGCTGTATTGCCATCTTCACTAAAGTAGAAATAAACTGCATTTTCTTCCGGGTTCTCCGGCAGCAGATAGTCCTTCGGGGCATTTGTCTCCACCAGACGGTACAGGACATTTTTCTCATAGGAAAGATCAGCATCCTCCTTCTGCCACTGGATGATGATTTTTCCGTCTGTGTCCGTGGTATAGCTGATACCAGTGTTTACATACCCCGTTCCGTCATATTTCTGAAGCTGGAACACTGCTCCGGCGAGCGTAGTTCCGTAATCGCCCTTGCTTACTTTATAAAGGGTACAGCGTTTTTCGGTACTTACCTGACCGGTATGGGTTTGTTCTTTCCACATCACATCATTCTGATATTCATTGTCCTCATATGCGGTTCCATCCAGCTGTGCGCTGTTACTTACTGTTAAAGCATAGTCTCCAATATATCCTTTCGGAACATCCGCCTGGAACTGATAATCGTACTCCAGGATCATCGGTGTTCCATCCGGCAGACCACTCCCCGTTAAAGTGTTGGCAATCGTAAATGCTCCCTGCCAGTCCGGATCTCCAACGGATGTCTGTACTGTCCAAGTCCAATTTTTGATTTCATCGCCCTTTAAAACGACTCCGTCTTCCTGTTTTTCCGCCCGATACAGTTTTACACTTCCCGGAACCAGCCAGGCGTTCAAATCCAGCGTTTTTCCATCGTTCCAGTTGTTTGGCAAATGAACATACATCTTCGTATAATACTTCATCACATCTGTCAGCGTCAGCGTATCCGCCCCGTTTACCAGATCTTTTCCATCCGGATTCAGGCAGATGGAATATTTTACACGACGGCTGTCGTTGTCCCAGACACCTGTTTTATCCACCACTTTACTCTCATCCCCTGATGCATCTTCGGTCCATTGCTGTGTCTGGTCGACGCTTCCCATGCTTCCTTGGTCGCTGGTCGCTTCCGCATGATTCTGGAAACTATACGTTTTTCCTGCCGCATACGAATCCAGCTTCTCCTTGCTGACTTTGCATTTTATAACCAGTGTATAAACGCCTGCATCCAGCTGCGTTCCGTTCTGTGCATCTGTGCACGTAAGCTCCAGGTTTACTTTTCGGTTCTGATACGTTCCTGTAATCTGATAAACATTGTTTCTGCCGGAAACAGCACCGTCCTTCGAAATGGTAATCTGTCCCATGCCGGAAAGATTACTCTCTCCCCTGATTTCTTCCAGCTCCACTCCCTCCGGGAGCGTGTCTAGAACGGAAAGCATACTGCTTTTTTCTGCCAGTGTCGCCGTAATCTTCCAGGTCAACGTTCCGTCTGCATTTTTCTTACTCGTTGTTTCGGTACTTCCATTTTCATCTGTTTTGACGATTCCGCCCTTTTTATATTCATAATCCGCATACGCCTCTCTCTTCCCGACTCTGATTTTGTTGCAGAACCAGGTGGATCCGATCGAAGCGTCCGCAATGTTCGCCGTTGTTTTGTATGCAAAAATCAATTTTTTCGCACCATTTGGCACAGTAAGGGTATCCTTTAATGTCATATTACAGATTGTGTAGGTCAACGAATCCGCATTTTCTGTTGTGTGATTCAGAATTTCGTTTAGCGTATAGCTTTTCCCGTCCGATGCCTGGAAACTGATCTCTGCAATGTCCGAAATCGAAACCGTTGCAATCCGATTTTCCTCCGCATCTGCCCAGTAAATTCCTTCTGTCCACGCCTGTACCTGTTCTTTTGTCAGATAATGCGTTCCGCCGGCTCCGCCCCATTGATTTTTGGTCGGGTCATCTACGATACTGGTTCCGGACAGAATTCCGCTTTCTGGCACCGTTAAGGTAACCTTCCATGGAAGAACCATTGTTGTTCCATCTGCAGATTTTTCTGCCGAGCCAACCGCTTTCGCAATTTCTCCTCCGCCGATCCATACCGTCCCTGTCGTACTGATTTGGGCACTTCCGTCCCCCGGCTGGAACGTCGCTGTATTCTTCACTTCCCGGCTGTCCCAGGACGGTTCTGCCTTGGTACGGTATGTAATGGTATACTCGCCGGTGTTGGTTTTTCCTTCTTCCGCCGTGAAGCGAATTCCGGTAATGTTTCCACTTTCATCCCGCGTGATCTCATATCCTTCCGCAGGCTGTATCGTTACATCTGTACCATCCGCCAGCTTTGCCAGCATTTCATCGGTAAGGCCGGAGTCCGCAAGGTTCAGGTGATTCCGGTTCAGCGTTATCTTCCAGATAATCTGATTTTCCGCCGCATCAAAGGAGCCGGTTTTTTCCAGTGTGTGTTTGTTTTGAATCGTAATATTTGTTTCCGCACTGCTCTTCACCTTCGTTTTGTCGTTTTCCGAGCTCGCACTGGCGATGTTCTTCGCCGTCGGCTGCTCCGTATTTAAATTTGTTACCTCGTAGGTATATACAATTTTATAACGCGTATATTCTTTGTATGAACCTCCATTATTATCTGTTTTCTCCTGTGCCGGCTCTATTTTCGGAAGTGTCATCCGAATGGTTCCGTTTTCCGACGTACTCTCCTGGTCTTCCATCGTTTCTTCCGTAATCGGGTTTGAGTCCCACCAGCTTCCATTTTCGCCATAATAACGTGAAACCGTTTCTTTGGTAACGGTAATTTCCGGACTGCCAAGTTTCATTCCTTCCACCTGGATCACATCCTGAAAATCAATGGTTTCCGGTGTTCCTTTCAAAGAAGTCACGTACACGGTGTAAATCAATTTTCCATTCTTGATCTCATAGAAGCCGTTTTTCTTTGTACTGATATCATAATGGTTTGTCTCATTGTCCGGGTACTTGATGGACTCTTTTGGAATATCAAGCGTCACCTGATCTTTTCCGACAAGTTTAATATTTCCGTCCCCGTCCGCTTTTGTTCCATCAATCTCGCCGGAAAACTGAACAAAGCCCTGAATCGTTTCCCCGGCTTCCGCTACATAGGCCTGTTCAAAATCAATGTCCAGACGGTATGCGCCACTCTCTGTTTTTTCAAATTGATACGTTCCTGCCTTCTTTCCGTCCACATCATAGAGATCGTGGTTCTTTCCGTCCAGAAGCCCATTCGGAATGATAACGCCTTCCGGATATTCATAGTAATACTGGTACCCGTTCTTCTCTATCTGCTCTTTTTGAAAGTTAAAATCGACCTTCAGATCCGAAGAATAGACATTTCTGTCGGCATCATACCTTGTCTCCCCGCCGGTAAGTCCCGTCACCTGCTCACTCATGGAAATTCTCTGTTCCTTTGGTGTCTCCGCCTGCAACGTCTCATCCGATTCCGTTTCCGGTGCATCTGTATTTGCTGTGTTTGCTGTATTTACCGTATCCTCTGTATGTTCCGGTTCTTCTGCGTCTGCTGCCATCTCCTCTGCAGCTTTTTCTTCCGTCTTCACTTCTTTTTGTGTCTGTAAAAGTGGATTCTCCGGTATCAGACCATATCCAAGAATTTTTGCATCCTCCGTCGCCCATTCATTTTCCTTTACCATATCAGCGGAGTTTCCCTCAACCACCTTCAGAGTTCCGGATTCCTGCACTTTTTCTACAATGCCGACATGATCCGCGCTTCCATCCTGATCCAGATCGAAGAAAACCAGATCTCCGCTTTTGGGCTGTTTTGTCTGGCTTTCCACATACATTCCGGCATTTTTCAGCTCCGAAATCCATGCTGCACAGCCGGAGTTTACCGGCATCTGTTCCGCCGGGATTCCTGCATACCGGATGCAAAATGCCGCAAACATGGCGCACCAGTCTCCATACTCATTTCCATACCACGCACCGTAGCGTGTATATCCCTTCCGCGTTGTTCCGTCATCTGCAAACCTGAAATTTTTCCGGCTTTCCTGATATCCCATCTGGCTCTGTGCGATCAGAACCACATTTTCCGCCCAGTTTTCCGTCAGATTCTGTGGAATTGTACTTTCCCAGTCTGCTTCCGTTTCCACATCCGCCGTCTCATCAATCAAACATTCTACGGTATGCGTATGCTCCGGTATCGTACACGCAAGCTCCGTCTTGTAGCATTCTTCTGTGTGATGATGCGCCGGAACAGGTTCCTGTTCTTCTTTCCCACAGATCTGTTCCCGTTCTGTATAGTAGCAGTTTTCGGTATGTGTATGCTCTTCTTTTTCACAGATCAGTGTTCCATCTTCATCGTAGCATTCCTGTCCATGTACATGCTCTTCTTTTTCGCAGTTCAGCGTAGTTTTTTCCTCATAACAGCTTTCCGTGTGCGTATGCCCTTCCTGCCCATCGGTTTCCTCTTTCTGGCAAACCAGTGTTTTGGTATAGCAGGCATCCGTATGAACATGTTCTGCCGTGTAACCACACTGATAATCTGCCGTCATGGAAATACCGGTATGATGCAGCTTCCAGCTGACAACCAGAAAAATCCCGGCCGCCAGGACAAGAAACACTGCCAGATACAGCCGGATGCTTTTATGTTTATCCTGAAAATTTCGTATATAATGATTTAATGTATTTTTCACCTTGCACCTCACTATCTGATTCTGGAAAAACGGTTCAAAGGCCAGACCCGCAAAAATACTTTTCCCACAATCTGTTCTTTCTCTACGCATCCGATCGTACTGCTGCGGCTGTCAATTGACACACTTCTGTGATCTCCCAGCACAAAGTAACGGTTTTCCGGTACCTGATACGGAAATTTCACATCACATTCGCCCAATGCCAGTTCATCCACATACGGCTCATCCAGTTGTTTTCCATTCACACTGACAACCCCGTTTTCCGCTATATCAATCATATCCCCGGGACCACCGATAATCCGCTTGATCAGCAGCTTATTCTGCCATCCAAAGCTGCAGAGATCCCCCGGTTTATAAT
>SKEL01000092.1_pt1 | contig 96842 bp, 99 predicted proteins | sample 4826741 | NCBI WGS metagenome assembly SKEL01 (sample SAMN11008810, study PRJNA524170) | human gut metagenome | biome: Human fecal sample; material: Feces; isolation source: fecal sample from pouch patient p33 | host: Homo sapiens | place: Israel: Tel-Aviv | collected 2016-03-22
CACCTTTATTGATGCTCTATTTGTCATGCAATTTTCAAGGTTCTGATTGCAATGAAAAGTCATTGCCACTTTTTTCAAAAATTTCAACATTATACTTGACTTCTTTTAATAGTTAGTCTTGTATTATGTATTACAAATCAACAAATAGTGATTTGCCTTTATCATACTACCACACCAACGAACTTTTGTACATTCTCTCACTAAAAAACCCCTCACACCATAATTGATGTAAGGGGTTTTCTATATAGACTAATTAACACTCTGTGTTATATATCCTATTTGTCTGCTTTCTGAGCGATAGCAGCCTGTGCAGCAGCTAATCTTGCAATTGGTACACGGAATGGTGAGCAAGATACATAATCCAGACCAATCTTGTTGCAGAATTCTACAGAAGATGGATCTCCACCATGCTCTCCACAGATACCGATGTGAAGTTTTGGATTAACAGGTCTACCTAATTTGATGGCTGTTTCCATTAATTTACCTACACCAGTCTGATCCAATTTAGCAAATGGATCGTTCTCAAAGATCTTAGCATCATAGTAAGCGTCTAAGAACTTACCAGCATCATCACGTGAGAATCCGTATGTCATCTGTGTTAAGTCGTTTGTACCGAAACAGAAGAAGTCAGCTTCTTTTGCGATATCATCAGCTGTAAGAGCAGCTCTTGGAATCTCAATCATTGTTCCAACTTCATATTCAAGGTTGCTTCCTGCTGCTGCGATTTCAGCATCTGCTGTCTCAACAACAAATTTCTTAACATATTTGAGCTCTTTGATATCTCCAACCAATGGAATCATGATTTCTGGTTTTACATTCCAGTCTGGATGAGCTTTCTGTACATTGATTGCTGCACGGATAACAGCGCTTGTCTGCATCTTAGCAATTTCTGGATAAGTAACAGCAAGACGGCATCCACGATGTCCCATCATTGGGTTGAATTCATGTAAGCTATCGATAATTGTTTTGATTTCTTCTACAGTTTTGCCCTGAGCATCTGCAAGTTTCTTGATATCCTCTTCCTCTGTAGGAACGAACTCATGAAGCGGTGGATCCAGGAAACGAATTGTAACCGGGTTACCTTCAAGAGCTTCATACAGTTTCTCGAAGTCTCCCTGCTGCTCTGGAAGAATCTTAGCAAGTGCAGCTTCTCTTTCTTCAATTGTCTCTGAACAAATCATTTCACGGAATGCATCAATTCTGTTGCCTTCGAAGAACATATGCTCTGTACGGCAAAGTCCGATACCTTCTGCTCCAAGCTCGCGAGCTTTCTTAGCATCTGCAGGTGTGTCTGCGTTAGTACGAACTTTCATTGTTCTGAACTTGTCAGCCCAATCCATGATACGTCCAAATTCACCAGCGATTGTAGCATCTACTGTTGGGATGATTCCATCGTAGATATTACCTGTTGTTCCGTCAATTGAGATTGCATCTCCTTCGTGGAATTCTTTTCCTGCTAATGTAAATTTCTTGTTTTCTTCGTCCATTGCGATGTCTCCGCAACCAGATACACAGCATGTACCCATACCACGTGCAACTACAGCAGCGTGAGATGTCATACCACCACGAACTGTCAGGATACCCTGAGCAGATTTCATACCTGTAATATCTTCTGGAGATGTCTCAAGACGAACCAGAACTACTTTTTCACCTTTTGCAGCCCATTCAACAGCGTCATCTGCTGTAAATACAACTTTACCACAAGCAGCTCCTGGAGAAGCTCCAAGACCTTTACCGATTGGTGTAGCAGCTTTTAATGCAGCTGTATCAAACTGTGGATGAAGCAATGTATCCAGGTTACGTGGATCGATCATTGCAACTGCTTCTTCTTCTGTTCTCATGCCTTCATCTACAAGGTCACAAGCAATCTTTAATGCAGCCTGAGCTGTTCTCTTACCATTACGTGTCTGCAGCATGAACAGTTTTCTATCCTGGATAGTAAACTCCATATCCTGCATATCTCTATAATGTGTTTCCAATTTGTTGCAAACACCTACAAACTGATCGTATACTTCTGGCATAACTGCCTGTAATTCTGAGATTGGCTGTGGTGTACGAACACCGGCAACAACGTCTTCTCCCTGAGCATTCATCAGGAATTCTCCCATCAGCTTCTTCTCTCCTGTTGCAGGGTCACGAGTAAATGCAACACCTGTACCAGATTCATCTGACCAGTTACCAAATGCCATCTCCTGTACGTTAACAGCTGTTCCCCAAGAATATGGAATATCGTTATCACGACGATATACGTTTGCACGTGGGTTATCCCATGAACGGAATACAGCTTTGATAGCTCCCATCAGCTGTTCCTTAGGATCATCTGGGAAGTCAGCTCCGATTTTTTCTTTATATTCAGCTTTAAACTGATTAGCAAGCTCTTTTAAGTCATCTGCTGTAAGGTCTACGTCCTGTGTAACCCCTCTTTCAGCTTTCATCTTGTCGATCAATTCTTCGAAGTATTTTTTACCTACTTCCATAACTACATCAGAGTACATCTGGATAAATCTTCTGTAGCAGTCACGAGCCCATCTTTCGTTGCCTGTTTTCTTAGCAACTACTTCTACTACTTCTTCATTCAATCCAAGGTTAAGGATTGTATCCATCATACCTGGCATAGATGCTCTTGCTCCTGAACGAACAGATACAAGCAGTGGATTCTCATTGTCTCCAAATTTCTTACCTGTTACTTCTTCCATCTTTACGATTGCTTCCATGATCTGTGCCATGATTTCGTCGTTGATCTTTCTTCCGTCCTCGTAATACTGAGTACAAGCCTCTGTTGTAATTGTAAATCCCTGTGGTACTGGAAGACCAAGATTTGTCATCTCTGCAAGGTTTGCACCTTTTCCTCCAAGCAGGTTTCTCATTGTTGCGTTACCCTCAGTAAACATATAAACCCATTTTGCCATGTCTAAAAGACCTCCTACTAAAGTTTTTTTCAATCATATGTATTCATACTATTGAACTAAGTCGCATACTTTATTTTAAACTTTTCGACGGAGAGCGTCAAGTTTTTTGTATTTATTTTTGTACAATCTTTAACAATCTTTTTTGGTTATTTTGTACAATTTCAGTGTTTTTGTCTAAATATTTTTTAGTGTATCTAAATATTTTTTTGGCGTTTTATCGAAAATCCGGTTTCTCTGATTCGTTATGCTTGTTTTGTCTATTTTTATTTCATTTCTTCAATAAATGCTTTGTATCCTTTATATGCTTCATACACATCCGCTTTGCTTGTTGCTTCCCATGGAGCATGCATACTAAGAACAGCTACACCACTGTCGATTACTTCCATGCCATAATTTGCCATAATATAAGCGATTGTTCCGCCACCGCCTGCGTCTACTTTACCAAGCTCTGCAAACTGATATGATACATCCTGTGAATCCATTGCCTGTCTGATCTTTGCAAGATATTCTGCATTTGCATCATTTGATCCGCTCTTTCCACGGCTTCCTGTAAATTTATTAAATACAAGCCCTTTTCCGAAAAATGCTGAGCTACGTTTTTCAAATACTTCTGCATACATCGGATCATAAGCTGCACTTACGTCTGATGAAAGCATTGTTGAGTTCATAAGAGCTCTTCTTACTTTCAGATCTGACTCTCCCTCTGTAAGAGCAACCAGCTCTGCAACAATATTTTCAAAGAAACGAGAATGCATACCTGTTGCACCAACACTTCCGATTTCTTCTTTATCTACTAAAATACAGCAAGCTGTACGCTCTGTTTTCTCTACATCTAACATTGCAAATAAAGATGTAAATGCACATACACGGTCATCCTGACCATATGCCAGAACAATACTGCGGTCAAAACCACAGTCACGTGCTTTTCCTGCCGGTACAATTTCTAATTCTGCTGAAATAAAATCTTCCTCTTCAACGTCATAATACTCTTTTAAGAGATTCATAACGTTTGCCTTTACAGCTTCTTTTTCTTTCTTTTCAAGACTTTCATCCTGTTCAATTGGACGGCTTCCGATAAGCAGATCTAAGTTCTCGCCTTCTACTACTCCTGCTGCTTTTTTATCCATCTGTTTTGAAGCGAGGTGGATCAATAAATCTGTGATAACAAATACCGGATCTTCATCCTTTTCACCAATGTTTACATTTACAACTGTACCATCTTTCTTTACAATCACGCCATGAATAGCCAACGGTATAGTTACCCACTGATATTTTTTAATTCCACCATAATAGTGCGTATCTAAATATGCAAATTCTTCATTTTCATATAATGGATTCTGTTTTACATCAATACGCGGTGAGTCAATGTGTGCTCCAAGTATATTCATTCCTTCTTCCAAAGGCTTTGTTCCCATATTGAACATAGCAATCATCTTATTCATACAAACAGCATAAATCTTATCTCCTGCCTGCACCTTTTCGCCGCTTTTAATAACGTCTTTGATATTCTTGTAGCCTGCTGCCTCTGCTCTTTCAATTGTAAGCGCAATACATTCACGCTCTGTTTTTCCTGCGTCCAGACATTTCTTATAATCCTCATTAATCGCATTGAGTTTTTTTAATTCTTCTGCATTATATGTTGTCCATGCATTTCTACGTTCCATTGAAATTACCTCCTGATTACCAAAATCAACCCAGCAGATTTTCTTTCAAAAATCTTACCAGGCTGATATATTCATGTATTATTTTTACCACTCAAATTTTTTCTCAAAATATGCTTTCAGATCTTCGATCTTAACTCTTTCCTGTTCCATCGTATCACGATCACGAACTGTTACTGCTCCATCTTCTTCCGAATCGAAATCATATGTTACGCAGAACGGAGTTCCGATCTCGTCCTGACGACGATAGCGTTTTCCGATATTTCCACGATCATCGAATTCGCAGTTATATGTCTTGCATAATTCATTATATACTTTTTCTGCACCTTCATTCAGTTTTTTAGAAAGTGGAAGTACTCCAATTTTAACCGGTGCCAGTGCTGGATGGAAATGAAGTACAGTACGTGTATCCGGTTTCTCTTCTGTACCAATCTCCTCTTCATCATATGCACTGCAAAGGAATGCAAGTACCATACGGTCTGCTCCAAGTGATGGCTCGATAACATATGGGATATATTTTTCTTTCTTTTCATCATCAAAATATGTCAGATCCTGTTTCGATACTTCCATGTGCTGTGACAAGTCATAATCTGTTCTGTCTGCGATTCCCCAAAGCTCGCCCCATCCAAACGGGAATAAAAATTCTACGTCTGTTGTTGCTTTACTGTAGAATGACAGTTCTTCCTGATCATGATCACGATATCTTACTTCGTCTTCTTTTAAGCCCAAAGAGCTCAGCCAATCAAGACAGAATTTTTTCCAATATGCAAACCATTCCAAGTCTGTTCCAGGTTCACAGAAGAACTCCAGCTCCATCTGTTCAAATTCTCTTGTACGGAATGTAAAGTTACCCGGTGTGATCTCATTTCTGAATGATTTACCAATCTGTCCGATTCCAAATGGGATTTTCTTTCTTGATGTACGCTGTACATTTTTAAAGTTTACAAAAATACCCTGTGCTGTCTCAGGACGAAGATATACTGTGTTCTTCGCATCTTCTGTTACTCCCTGGAATGTCTTGAACATCAGGTTGAACTGACGGATATCTGTAAAATCATGTTTTCCACATGTTGGACATGGAACATTATGTTCTTCAATAAATGCTGTCATCTCTTCCTGTGACCATGCATCTACAGCACCTTCAATCTCAATTCCATGCTCTGCACAATAATCTTCAATTAATTTATCTGCACGGAAACGCTCATGACACTGTTTACAATCCATAAGTGGATCAGAGAATCCTCCCAAGTGTCCAGATGCGATCCATGTCTGTGGATTCATCAGAATCGCACAGTCTACCCCTACGTTGTATGGTGATTCCTGGATGAATTTCTTCCACCAGGCACGCTTTACATTATTCTTCAATTCAACTCCAAGATTACCATAATCCCATGTATTCGCAAGTCCTCCATAAATCTCAGAACCTGGATACACAAAGCCTCTTGATTTTGCAAGAGCTACAATCTTGTCCATTGTCTTTTCTGCCATAGTATTTGTTCCTCACATTCTTTTAATCTTTGATTTCACCGATCATAATTCCATCGGATTGAATTCTCAATTGTTTCCTATTATAGCTGTTCTGTTTGTTTTTGTAAACATTCCAGATGTAATTTCCGACAGCTTCATCAAATTACAATAATGTTTCCAAAATTTCCAGTGATTTAAACCTCTTATCTACATACAGATCATTGTATCTTTCCATCAATCTTCCCAGTTCATCTAAAACATTTTCTTTCACAATAAATGTATATAAATGTTCAATCTTACTATTCTCCACATATTGAAGTGTATACAATGTAGAATTATTTAACCGCATTCCATCAATGACATCTCCGTCACATTCTGTACAGACCAATCCACCTTTTCTTGGACTAAACACCATAGAATGTCCCGTACTTCCACAACAAGTACATTGAAATACCTGTGGGGCCTGTCCGTTAATACATAATGCTTTCAATTCAAATACATATCGAATGAGTCGATTCGGTATGTTTGGATTGGTCAGAGCCTTCAATGTCTGATAAAGCAGCTTTAACATCTCTCGCTCATCGTTTGCTTCTTTTGTAAAATACATTGCGTATTCCATAAAATAGAAACCATAATAGGCTGCAATAATATCATCTCTTAATTCCGAAAAATAGTTTTCTACATGTACAGACTGAATCGTATATGAACTGCGTCCTGCATATAGAGTAAACTGACCAAATGTAAACGGATTAACCGCTCCAACAAGTGGACTATTTGGTTTTCTTGCTCCTCTGGCAAATGCAGATATTTTTCCCTGTTCCTTTGTCAAAATGACTACTCTTCTGTCATATTCTCCAACGGGTGCCGTTTGCAGCACCATCCCGGTCATTGTAATCTGATTCACGTTCTATCCCTTCTAAACTATGTCTGGTACAATTACAAAAGATAAAACGCCGCCTCTGATATTTAATACTCGTCTTGACGATATCCGAAGTTTTTCATCAAAAAGTCACTATCGCGCCAGTTCTTCTGTACTTTTACCCATAATTTTAAATTTACTTTACAATCCAGCATACGCTCAATCTCATAACGTGCTGTACTTCCAATTTTCTTCAGCATACTGCCTTGCTTACCGATAATAATTCCTTTATGAGAGTCTCTTTCGCATATAATTGTCGCATCGATATGCATTACATGTTTTTCCATCTTCATGCGATCAATCGCAACTGCGATTCCGTGCGGAATCTCATCCTGTAAACAATGTAACGCTTTTTCACGGATCAATTCTGCCACAATCTGACGCTCTGGCTGATCTGTCACCGTCTCTTCATCATAAAACTGCGGTCCATAAGGAAGATACTGTAAAATCACTTTTACCAGTTCATCGGTATTCTCTCCGTTTCTCGCCGAAACCGGAACGATAGCCGCAAAATCATATTCTGTTCTATATGCATCTATAAATGTCAGAATTTCTTCTTTTTTTACCATATCGATTTTATTAATGACTAATACAACCGGAGTTTTTACCTTTTTCAGCTGCTCGATAATATGCTTTTCACCTGCGCCGATAAATGTAGATGGCTCAACAAGCCAAAGAACGACATCCACTTCATTTAACGAACGCTCTGCAATATTGACCATATATTCACCAAGCTTATTTTTTGCTTTATGAATTCCCGGCGTGTCTACAAACACAATCTGTCCTTCTTCTGTTGTTAAAACTGTCTGAATACGATTTCTCGTTGTCTGAGGTTTATTGGATGTAATCGCAATCTTCTGTCCGATCAACTGGTTCATCAATGTTGATTTACCAACATTTGGACGACCGATCAAGGTTGCAAACCCAGACTTAAAGTTTTCTTTCATAGATTATCCTCCGTTTTAAAATTATTAAAATATTGTTCTCACTTCATCAAACATTTCTTTTTGTGCTTCTATCTTTTCTTCGCTTCCGATAACACAAATCTGTTTTGCAGCAAGCATTGCATCCAGCACTTTTGCAAGTTTACGGATATCCTCCTGTTGTGCATTTAAAATATCTGCTCTTTCTTTACGGATCATTTCTGCTGAAACATGGTTCATATATAAATTCATCGAACGATCACCCTTCGCTGCCGGATTCATCGGGCGATCAATATTACTCATTGTTCCGATAATATATTTATTCATATCGCGTTCATCTACCGTAAAATTCTTCAGGTAATCCACAACACCTTCATATACTTCCATTGTACGTTCTAGATTTGGATCTCGATAAGAAATCAAATATCCTTCTCCAAGACGGTTAAAATTGCTCATGCAACCATATGCACCACCTTTTACACGCACATTCTGCCAGAGATAATCATAACTCAAAATCACCTTCAAAATCTGTAAAGCTCCGTCATATTCTGCTCCACCATCAATAAAGTTACCTACTCTTGCTACATACTGAACTTTCGAAGATGTCTTGAACCCTTCATTTCGTTTCTTACAATGCAGAACACATTTCGCCTCTTCTCTTGTTGTTCCAATGTTAAGCGTAATTTCTCCACTTACAAGCTTCTCAATTTCTTTTTTAACAACGTCCAGACCTTCTGTAGAAGAAGTATAACTTACCATCATATTATCTGTGCGGAAAATCTGCCTTGCCAGCTTTTGCAAATTAGCAATTAGCTCATCTTTCTTCTCTGTGAAATGTTCTTCAATATCTTTTACTACTTCGTAATAACCGATTCCATCCGTATCATCTTTGAACTTCGATAATGGTGATGCATAAGAAAGAGCACGTAATGCAGCTGTTGTATGTCCCGATGATAAGAATCCCATCTGCAAGCGAGATTTTGTCATTGAAAGAATTTCTTTCAGACGCTTTTCATCATCAAGCTTAGATTCCATCAGAATCTCTCTCATCATTTTAAACAAAACATCCATCTTTGGATATAATGCTTTACCTTTTATTTCAAATGTTGCACGGAATGCTTTTTCTTTTACATGTCTTACATCTGGATAAAGCTCCAATGATGTTCCGATTCCACCAGTATGCACATTGATTTCATTAAACAACTCTCCATACTCATAATGTGTCGTATCAATAATACCAAGTACTGCCTGTAATAAGCCGAGATACGGAAGTTGTTTCTCTTCCACCTCTGAAAGGTCAAACATCAAAGTTACATATCCGATTCCATTTGTCTCAACATTGTGATGTACCATCTGTACATCTCCAACTTTTATTTCTTCGTTATAGATCGGTGCAATCTCTTTTGAAATATCATCGCGTCCAAGAACCGGTATCTTCTCCATATCTTCTTTTAAATCTTCCGATTCCTGATATTCAACCAGCTGTTTTGTACGTTCTACAAGATTCTGGATGTCTTCATCACTTAAGGAAGCTTTATATGCCTGAAGTTTATCGTCGAGTTCTTTATCCATTCTTGCAGTTCTTCCCTGCTCTGGCTTGATTACCACAATTGATCCATGTGTATTGTCAAGCAACCACTTTTGAATTAGATTTTCAAAATAATCCGTATCCAGCTGACTCTTTAAAAATTCAAATGTTGGAATCGCCTGCATGTGGATAAATGGTTTTGTCTCGTCATACAACCAACTATCAAACAACTGAAGACCATACATCAATCCTTTTGGATAATTACCAAAATCTGCTTCACGGAAACGGAATTCATGATAATTAATTCCCGCTGCCAATGCTTTCTTATCCATACCATTGTTGACAATATCACGTAATGTATCTTCGATAACCTGTATAAACTTCTCTTTTTGCTCTACATTTGCATTCTTTGCAATAACAGAGAAGATTGGCTGATAAATACCATTGTCATATGAACCCATGATATCCTTTCCAATCTCTGCATCCATAAGAGCTTTTTTCAGTGGAGCTCCCGGAGCGGATAACAACGCATAATCCAATATCTGGAACGCAAGATACAATTTTTCATCCAGACTTGTTCCAATTACTTTATTGTATGAAAGATATGTGTTGTCTTCTTCCGATTCTTCGCTGGAAATTGAATACTCTTGTTCTACTTCGATAACCTTATCAAATGGCTTCTGATATTGAATTTCCGAATCAACCTTATCTTTATCAAATGTTGAGAGATATTCTTTATCCAGCCATTCCAATTTTTCCGCCATATCCATATCGCCATATAGGTAAATATAGCTGTTTGAAGGATGATAATATTTTCTATGGAAATCTAAAAATTGCTCGTACGTAAGTTCCGGAATCACCTCCGGATCTCCTCCGGACTCATTTGCATAAGAAGTGTCTGGGAACAATGAATTTAGTATCACACGATCCAGCACTCCTTCCGGTGACGAAAATGCACCCTTCATCTCATTGTATACAACGCCATTGTACTCCAGTTTTTCAGCAGCATCTTCCAATTTATAACTCCAACCTTCCTGACGGAAAATCTCATCATGCTGATAAATATTTGGATAAAACACAGCATCCATATACACATGCATCAGATTCTGAAAATCTTTGTCATTACAGCTTGCAACCGGATATACTGTCTTATCCGGGTATGTCATCGCATTTAAAAATGTGTTCAATGAGCCTTTTACCAACTCTACAAACGGGTCTTTGACTGGGAAGTTTTTCGACCCACACAAAACCGAATGTTCCATAATATGCGGCACACCTGTACTATCTGAAGGTGGTGTACGAAATCCAATCGTAAAAACTTTATTTTCATCATCATTTTCCATAAGCAGAACTCTTGCCCCGCTTTTTTTATGTTTTAGCAGATATCCTTTCGATTTAATATCCGACAAATCTGCTTCTTGAATCAATTCATATGCATTCAAGTCTTTGATCTTCATCTGCTTTTCTCCTTTCGAATTATCACTTGCTAACGCCCATTATAACATTTTATCATCTGTTTTACTAGGGAAGTGTCATCTTGTTTTTTTCATCTTAAATAACTATTCAAGTTACAAGTTCTTGCTCTTGAAACAATTTTTCTACCGCTTCATCATACTTATACAGTTTTTCACATTTTTTAATCTTTTTGACATATTTTTCATAATTGGTAAAAATAGGTCCAAGGAAGCTCCATAATTCTTTCATTTTAAATAAAATTGTCTTGTCCCCTGAGAGCACTTCCTTGTATCCTGCATACAATTCATCATGGAATGCTCTTAAGGATATTTTGTCTACCGGTTTATTTTCTTTAATTTCCCTGATAAGCCCAGGATTTTTCAACAGACCTCTTCCCAACATAATACAGTCTACAGTCGGAAATTCTTTTCTAAATTCTTCGTAATCATTTTTTGTAAATATATCTCCATTATAACAAATTGGATTTTTACTCTTTTCCAATGCTTCTGCAAATACATCCTTATTCGGATGATTTTTATAAAAATCCTTTTGTACTCGCGGATGTATAATCAGTTCTTTCATCTGATATTTATTATAAATGTCTAACAATCTAACAAATTCATCCGGGCTTTCTTTTCCAATTCGGGTTTTGATAGAAATTTCTAATTTACACTTCCTAAAAATCTCATCTAAAAATTGTTCCAATTCATCCGGATACGCTAAGAATCCGGATCCTCTCATTTTTGAAATCACTGTTTTTGACGGACATCCCAGATTCAAATTAATTTCTTTATACCCATATGCTTCTAGCTTTTCTGCTGTCCGTAGAAAATCTTCCGCTTTATTTGTCAAAATCTGCGGAACAGGATACATATTCAAGTTATTCTCCGGCATAATATCTTGTTTTTCTCTTGTGCTAAAATTACCATTTTGATTTGGTCTGATAAATGGGATGAAGTATTTATCAGCTCCGCCAAAATGATGATAAAGTGCTGTTCGAAACACATGTCCGGTAATTCCTTCCAAAGGTGCTGTATATATTTCCATTTTTTCCTCTTCTAAAAAAGGAAAGCCTTAATTGAAAAGCTTTCCTCTTATCTTATTCCAAATTATTCCTACTGCATAATCATATGCTTTATCATAGATAAATAAGCCAATCTGACCGGCAATCAACGCTCCAATCGTCATGCCTAAAGACAATTGTTTTCCAAATAATAATTTGCTGCATCCAAGCACTGCCGGAATATACATCAAATTAAATATTGCATATTTAATCACCCATAATGCTACTTTGCATTGCTCTATGCTAAACATTGTATTATTTCCAAGCATCTTCCTAATCTGTCTCCAGACACTTTCTGACAATAATATATAAATTCCCATAGCGGCATAAGTAACTACATATAATTTATTTGGCACAACAATCACTCCAAGCAGTACTCCCGCCAAATAAAATGCATATCCTGTCTTCATACCAAATTCTCGGATTATAATTCCCACAAAAAATGACGCCAGTGCAAGAAAAAATACAGTGTTCGATTCCAATATATTGCCTAGTAACATACTGACAATTGAAAATGCCAGCATCAAACCGCCAATCGCAATTTTCTTAGCTTTTACATGCATGGACAAAGATCGCCTCCCATACATTCACAAAGTGTATCTGCAATCCAAAGATCACAGCACGCATTTCCTGTTCCACAAGAATCCGTATTTCTTCCATAACCTGCTCCATATGGATTGTTCTGATAACGCTGTCCACTCCACTCTAGCTGGTTTAACAATCGACGATACTGTTGATTGTTCGGTTCCATATTTACAGCCTGATTCACTTGATCACGTGCAATCAGGTTATTCCCCATATTTGCATTAGCAACGGCACTTAAATAGTACCACTGGGCATCTCGGTTGTTCATTCCATTCAAAACATTCAACGCTTCCGGATATCGTCTTGCATTCAAATAATTATAGACAGCCTGTATCTGTGGATTCTGTTCTGTTCCATATCCACTATTATAGCTGTATCCTCCGCCTTGATAGCCGCCATTAGACTGATATCCTCCCTGTGCACGCTGTCTCATAATCTCATCATAAGCTTCCTGCACTTCTTTAAATTTTTCTTCTGCCAAATCTGCCAGCGGATTATTCACATTCGCATCCGGGTGATATTTTCTCGTCATATCACGATATGCTCTTTTCACTTCATCATCTGAAGCATTTGGTGAAATCCCAAGTACTTCATATGGATTCTTACTTGTCATTTAATACTCCATTCTATTATGTTTCTATCAATGTAACGTTACAATCATATACTACTTTTTAAAAAAAGTCTACTTTCTATCCGCTTTTTTCTCTTCTTTTTCCATCTGTTTTTTTCGATATTTCGCCCAGACACCTGCGTATAAAATATTTCGCAATATCTCCACATCAACCAGACACGGTAACTGCTCAAATGCTGTACTACATTCCGCAATCATCATTTGAAGCATCTGGTAGCATTTTTCTTCAAAATTTTCTTCAAAACGCAATGTCTTCAACGGATTATAACATTTCTCTTTCATATCCTTTTGCAAATCATCATATGCATCCATAATATAAATGAATTTTCCAAGGAAGAACCCAACCTTTCTAAGCGTCGGTTCCCACATATCTTCCTTATACACAAGTAATTCTTCCATCAGCCTTCCGAAACACCCTGCCGGTAAATCTATGTTCTGACAATTTTCCTTTTCATACTCTGCCAACTTTTTTAGTTCTCTGCGAATCACTTGGCTTTGTCTTTTATATTTTTTCTCTATCTTCTTAGCTTTTCCATGAAGCGTTTTCGAGGCAAGTAATCCACTTACTTTCTTTTCATCTTGCCAGTTATCTATCATGTGATAATATGCAAGCAGCACATTCATATCTGCACAATATTCTGTAATCTCATTCTGGATCATCCACTGCTTTTTCACCGGATGAGTCTTACATCTATGTGAAGAAGTCAGGCCTTTCACCTCATACAAGGACGTCAAAAGTATCACTGCAAATGTCATATCATATGTCAATGTCAGCTGACCTACATTCCCATGTCTCTCCTTTAAAGTCCGACACAACCCACAATAATATGAACGATATTTTCTCCAGTCCTTCATCTTCAATTCAGGTTCACAAATTGTCACATATCCAAACATTTTTTATTCCTCTTCTGCCCATCCATAAGAACGCTCTACCGCCCGCTTCCATCCACGGAGCATTTTGTCTCGTTTTTCACTTTCGATATTTGGCGTAAATGTGCGGTCAATTGCCCAATTCTTTACTACTTCTTCTTTATCTTTCCAATATCCCACTGCAAGTCCCGCCAGATAAGCTGCTCCCATCGCTGTTGTCTCTACACATTTTGGTCTGTTAACCGGAGCATCACTGACATTTGCCTGTGTCTGCATCAAGAAATTATTTGCACTTGCGCCTCCATCTACCTTTAATGTTGCCAGCTGTAAATCTGCATCTGACTTCATCGCCTGTAACACATCATTTACTTGATATGCTAAAGATTCCAAAGTTGCTCTTACAATGTGGTATTTATTTACTCCACGAGTCAATCCGACAATTGCCCCTCTTGCATATTGATCCCAATATGGAGCACCCAACCCGGTAAATGCCGGAACAACATAACAGCCATTTGCATCTGAAACCTTCTGCGCCATATACTCTGTGTCAGATGCCGAATCAATCAAGCGCAACTCATCTCGAAGCCACTGTATCGCTGCTCCTGCTACAAATATTGAGCCCTCCAGAGCATAATTCACCTTACCATCAATTCCCCAGGCAATTGTTGTAACCAGACCATTTTCAGAAAACACCGGTGTCTCCCCTGTATTCATCAACAAAAAGCATCCTGTTCCGTATGTATTTTTTGCTTCTCCTTTTTCAAAACAAGTCTGACCAAATAATGCCGCCTGCTGATCTCCTGCCGCTCCTGCAATTGGGATACGTCCGCCGAAAAATGATGGGTCTGTCTCGCCATAAATCTCACTGGATGGTTTTGCCTGTGGAAGCATGCTTTTCGGAATCCCAAGTTCTGCCAGAATTTCTTCATCCCATTCTAAAGTATTAATATTGAACATCATTGTCCGGGATGCATTGGAATAATCTGTTACGTGAACAGCGCCCCTTGTCAGCTTCCATATCAGCCAGGTTTCTACTGTTCCAAACAAAAGTTCTCCACGCTCTGCACGCTCTCTTGCGCCCTCCACATTATCTAATATCCATTTTACCTTTGTTCCGGAAAAATATGCATCAATGACCAATCCTGTTTTCTTACGAAATGTCTCTGTAAGTCCTTTTTCTTTCAATTCATCACAATATCTGGATGTACGTCTGCATTGCCACACGATTGCATGATAGATTGGTTTTCCAGTGTTTTTATCCCACACAATGGTTGTCTCACGCTGGTTTGTAATACCAATTGCCGCAATTTCTTCTGCCGATACACCAATTTTATTCATTGCATCACGTGCCACCTGCAGCTGTGTTGACCAGATTTCTCCTGCATCATGTTCAACCCATCCCGGTTTTGGAAAATACTGTGTAAATTCTTTTTGTGCTACACTACACATCTCGCCTTTTTCATTAAATAAAATGCATCTGTTGCTAGTAGTTCCGGCATCTAACGCCATAATATATTTCCCCATATTTTTTCTCCTGTTCTATCTAATCCGTTCTTTTCAATCTATTTTATATTATAACGTATTGCATAAAAAAAGACCAGCATGTTTCCATGCCGGTCTCTCTTTAATCACCGATTCTCATCGAGTAATTTATTCTTATTTCTCTTCTTCTCCATAGAGTGTGATTAACTTCTTCAGGTAATCATATCTCTCTGCTGCTTCCTGCTCATTGATTGCGAACAGTTTGTCAGCTTTTTCTGGATTAGCTCTCTTCAGAGCGTTGTAACGAACTTCTCCGTTCAGGAAGTCCTGATATCCTTCCATCTTAGGCTCTTTACTATCAAGAGTAAACTTATTGCCTTCAGCAGCTGGATTGAATCTGAAGTTGTTCCAGTATCCGCATTCTACTGCAAGCTGTTCCTCTGTCATAGCTTTGCTCATACCCTTCTTAATACCATGGTTGATACATGGAGCGTATGCGATGATAAGTGATGGTCCTGGATAAGCCTCTGCCTCTGCAATTGCTTTTACAGTCTGATTGAAATCAGCACCCATAGCAATCTGTGCAACATATACATAACCATAGCTCATAGCCATGCTTGCAAGGTCTTTCTTCTTAGTCTCTTTTCCGCCTGCTGCGAACTGAGCTGTAGCACCAGTCTTAGTAGCTTTAGAAGACTGTCCACCTGTATTAGAATATACCTCTGTATCGAATACCATGATATTGATATCTTTCTTACTTGCAAGAACGTGGTCAACACCACCAAATCCGATATCGTAAGCCCATCCGTCTCCACCGAAGATCCACTGAGATTTCTTAGACAGGTAGTCTTTCATCTTCAGTACTTCAGCTCTTTCTTCAAGGTCACATGAGCATGCTTCCAATGCTGCTACAAGTTTATCTGTTGCTGCACCATTAGCTGCTCCATTTGTAAATGTATCAAGATATTCTTTTGCTGCTGCTTTTACATCTTCTTTTTCAGCAACTTCAGCAATCTTCTCTACTTTACCTTTCAATCTGTCTCTGATTGTATTCTGTGCAAGAAGCATACCATAACCAAACTCAGCATTATCTTCGAAGAGTGAGTTAGACCAAGCTGGTCCTTTTCCTTCTGGAGTTACTGTGTAAGGTGTTGATGGTGAAGAGTTACCCCAGATTGAAGAACATCCTGTTGCATTTGCAATGTACATTCTATCTCCGAATAACTGTGTAATTAATTTAGCGTAAGGTGTCTCACCACATCCAGCACAAGCTCCTGAGAACTCAAGCAATGGCTGTTTGAACTGACTTCCTTTCACTGTTTCTGGTTTGAACTTAGCAACAACTTCTGGTTTTACAGGAATCTCTGTACCGAAATCGAAGTACTGCTGTTCTCCAGCGTTTTCTTCCATGTTTGCCATTGTAAGAGCTTTTTCACCCTTCTTACCTGGACAAACGTTAGCACAAGATCCACATCCTGTACAGTCATAAGCTGAAACAGTCATTGTGAATTTCATTCCTGGCATACCGATCATATCCAGTGTCTTGATTCCTTCTGGAGCTTTTGCAGCTTCTTCTTCTGTAAGAGCTACCGGACGGATAACTGCGTGTGGACATACATATGCACAACGGTTACACTGAATACATGTATCTGGATTCCATACTGGAATATCTACTGCGATACCACGTTTCTCATATGCAGATGTTCCTGATGGTGTAGAACCATCTACATAATCTGCAAATGCAGATACTGGAAGTGTATTACCTTCCTGAGCATTTACTTTAGCCTGGATATTCTTAGCAAATGATACGGCATCTTTTCTTCCTGCTTCATCTACATGTGGAGCGAAAAGACCTTCATCATCTGCATCTTTCCAGCTTTCTGGAACTTCGATGGCTACTACCTGTTTTGCACCGGCATCAATAGCATCGTAGTTCATCTGTACAATCTTGTCACCTTTTCTTCCGTAAGTAGCTTTTGCTGCTTTCTTCATAAGGTCAATTGCTTCTTCCTCTGGAATAATAGCTGCCAGTTTGAAGAATGCTGACTGGAGAACTGTATTGATACGTCCGCCAAGTCCGATTTCTTTACCAATCTTGATACCATCGATTGTGTAAAGTTTGATGTCATGGTTAGCAATAAAAGCTTTCACCTGTCCTGGTAAATGCTCCTCAAGACCTTCCATATCCCATGGGCAGTTCAGAAGGAATGTACCACCGTCAACTAATTCCTGAACCATGTTGTATTTATTTACATATGATGGGTTATGACATGCAACAAAGTTTGCCTGGTGAATCAAATAAGTTGATTTGATTGGTGATTTACCAAAACGCAGGTGAGACATTGTTACACCACCAGACTTCTTAGAATCATAGTCAAAGTAAGCCTGTGCATACATGTCTGTATTGTCACCGATAATCTTGATAGAGTTCTTGTTAGCACCTACAGTACCATCTGCTCCAAGACCCCAGAACTTACAGTTGATTGTTCCTTCTGGTGTTGTAACAAGTGGTTTGCCTGTCTCTAATGACAGATTTGTAACATCATCAACGATACCAAGTGTAAATCTTGGTTTTTCATCATTTTTATATACTGCTACGATCTGTGCAGGTGTTGTATCTTTAGAACCTAATCCATAACGTCCTGAGAATACAGGTACTGCATCGAATTTAGATCCTTTAAGTGCTGCAACTACATCTAAATACAGTGGCTCGCCAAGTGATCCTGGCTCTTTTGTTCTGTCAAGAACAGAAATCTTCTTAACGCTGTCCGGAATAGCTGCGATCAAAGCTTCTGCGCTGAATGGTCTGTAAAGACGAACTTTAACAACACCCACTTTTTCTCCGGCTTTTGTTAAGTAATCAATTGTCTCTTCGATTGTGTCACAAACAGATCCCATAGCAACGATAATGTGCTCAGCATCTTCTGCTCCATAGTAGTTGAACAGTTTGTAATCTGTTCCGATCTTCTCGTTAACTTTGTCCATATATTTCTGAACAACGCCTGGAAGAGCATCATAATATGGGTTACATGCTTCTCTTGCCTGGAAGAAGATGTCTGGGTTCTGAGCTGAACCTCTCTGACATGGGTGATTTGGATTCAGTGCATGTGCACGGAATTCGTCAACTGCATCCATGTTAACCATATCTTTCAGATCTTCGTAATCCCATGTCTCGATTTTCTGAATCTCATGAGATGTTCTGAATCCATCAAAGAAGTTAATGAATGGAAGTTTTCCTTCCAATGCTGCACAGTGTGCTACTGGTGTTAAATCCATAACTTCCTGAACACTTGACTCACAAAGCATAGCAGCACCTGTCTGACGACAAGCATAAACATCTGAATGATCTCCGAAAATGTTCAATGCGTGGCTTGCCAACGCACGAGCAGATACGTTGAATACACCTGGTAACTGCTCTCCTGCAACTTTATATAAGTTAGGAATCATAAGAAGTAATCCCTGTGATGCTGTAAATGTTGTTGTCAATGCTCCGGCTGATAAGGAACCATGTACTGCTCCTGCTGCTCCTGCCTCTGACTGCATCTCTGTTACCTGTACAGTCTGTCCGAAAATATTCTCTCTACCTTCTGTAGCCCATTCGTCAACGTGCTCTGGCATAACAGATGATGGTGTAATAGGGTAAATAGCTGCAACTTCTGTATAAGCATATGAAACGTGAGCTGCTGCCTGGTTACCATCCATGGTCTTCATTTTTCTTGCCATTTCTTGTTCCTCCTTAAATAGTACATTGCAAAAAGTTATTCTTTCACATGTAAATTTATTATATCTCTAAATTCTTCAAAAGTCTATAGAATCCCTTCTGGTTTTTGTTTCTTTTCCGATACATTGAACAAAAAATGTATTATTTTATCACATCTTTATGACATATTCGTTAATGAAATAACAAGTCTGGTGTGAAAAGTCGCTTTCTTTTTCCTTATATGACCTTTTAGTAAATAGAAAAAACACGCAGCACACTCTTCGCACACTGCATGTTTCTTCTACTTCTTTTTCGTATATCTGATTTTCTGAATCATCAAGATTATTCCTGTGGTTGCGACAATAAGCGCTGCCAAAAGCTGTGATACCGGAACTCCAATTCTGTGCAATATCAATTGATCTGTACGAAGTCCTTCAATCCAGACTCTTCCAAGGCCATATCCAAACAAATACATCAAGAATAATTCTCCATTGTATTTTTTGTGCTTTCTATACAGGAACAAAACAAGTAATACACAAGCACACCAGAATGATTCGTATAAAAATGTCGGATGCACTTGAATGTATTGGGCACCGCGAATTGTCTGTACATGCGCCCACATTTTCTCTGTAATGTCACTGTCTCTTACCGCATCTACCGGAAGTCTCATAGCAAACAGTGAATCGGTATATTCACCAAACGCTTCACGATTAAAGAAATTTCCCCATCGTCCAAGCATCTGACCATTTACCAATGACATTGCAATCGTATCAAAGATCAGTGGAGCGCTGATTTTTTTCACTTTTGCACAAATTAAGACTGCAATAACTGCACCGATCACACCGCCATAAATCGCAAGACCGCCTTCTCTCAGATTAAAGACATCTAATATATTGTCCTTATACATATCCCATGAAAATATAACATAATAAATTCTAGCTCCGGCAATTCCTACAATCACGCCAAAAATCCCCATATCGAGATAATCTTCCGGATTCTGTCCTGTCCGCTTTGCTTCTCTTGTCGCAATCCAGAAGCCAAGCATAATTGCTGTTCCTATGATAATCCCATAATATGCGATATCAAATCCATGCAGCGAAATCACTTTTCCAACATGATCAAATGTTATTCCCAAATTTGGGAAACTGATATCATAATGCATTCTTTTTCTCCTCTATCCAGCTGATTCCATTATTCAAGTCGAATATTTTTCTACAAGTTATACATTAAAACGGAATACGATGATATCTCCATCCTGTACGACATAATCTTTACCTTCCAGACGTACAAGACCTTTTTCTCTTGCTGCAGCATGTGTTCCACATGCGATCAGATCGTCATAACTTACGATTTCTGCACGAATAAATCCTCTTTCAAAATCAGAATGAATCTTACCTGCTGCCTGTGGAGCTTTTGTTCCTTTTTTGATTGTCCATGCACGAACCTCAGGCTCTCCGGCTGTCAAATAGCTTATCAGTCCAAGCAGGCTGTAACTTGCTTTAATCAGTTTTTCCAGTCCGGATTCCGATAATCCAAGATCCTCTAAGAACATCTTCTTCTCTTCATCATCCAATTCTGCGATTTCCTGCTCAATCTGAGCACATACAACAAATACTTCAAAGCCTTCTTGTGCTGCATACTCTCGTACTGCCTGCACTCCTGCATTCTGAGCCCCATCATCTGCCAGGTCATCCTCGCATACATTTGCTGCAAAAATAACTGGTTTAGCTGTCAGAAGATTATAACTGTCAATTAATTCCTGCTCTTCATCAGACTCTGCCTCAAAGCTCTTAGCCAGACGATTGTCTTCCAGATGTGCTTTTATTCTGTTTAACAGCTCTAATTCTTTTGCTGCTTCTTTATCGTTTCTTGCAACCTTTGTTGTCTTAGCAATTCTTCTCTCCAAAATCTCAAGATCAGAAAAAATCAACTCTAAATTGATTGTCTCAATATCACGCAGAGGATTGATACTTCCATCTACATGCACAATATTACTGTCCTCAAAACATCTTACTACATGCACGATAGCATCTACTTCACGGATATTAGCAAGGAACTGGTTTCCAAGTCCTTCTCCTTTTGATGCTCCTTTAACAAGACCTGCAATATCAACGAATTCAATTACCGCCGGGACGATTTTCTTTGTGTTATACATCTCTCCTAATACATTCAGACGTTCATCCGGAACAGTAACAACACCGACATTCGGATCGATTGTACAGAATGGATAGTTTGCTGACTCTGCTCCTGCTTTTGTTAATGAATTAAATAATGTACTTTTTCCTACGTTTGGTAAACCAACAATACCTAATTTCATTTTCTCTATTTCCTCCTATAAATCCTTTGATTTCAAGGGATTTCAGCATACTTATTTTTGCAAGTGGGCCATTTCGTGGGCCATTACATTGCCATAAGCGCTTCTGCTACCAAGTCCATTTCTTTTTTCTTTTCTTCCTCGGTAGTATGAACATATAAGTTCATTGTAATTCCAATATTCGAATGACCCAGTAACATCTGAAGTGTTTTCGGTTTCATTCCTGCTTCAATACATCTGGTAGCAAAAGTATGTCTCAAGATATGCATCGAAAATCTTGAAATTTTTGCTTTATCACAGATTTTAAACAGCGCTGTATCATATGTACTGTTCTTAACCGGTGTTCCTTTTCGACACAGAAACACAAATTCTTTCCATTCTGTTGAAATTTCTGAAATCCTCTTATTCTTTTCTTTTTGTTTTTTTAGTATAGCAACCGCTTCTTCTGTTAAGGGTATCGTACGGTAGCCTGATTTACTCTTTGGTTCTCCGATACGCCACTCCTTTGCACTATAACGATATTCCATACTTCTGCGAATCTGAATTGTTTTGGATTTAAAATCGACATCTTCCCATTTCAATCCTACCAATTCGCCTGTTCGCAATCCGGTTTGTAGTATAAAACGATACTGATTTTCATAGCTTTGACCTTCTGCGTATTGTAAAAATATTTTTTGTATGTCTCTTGTTAAAGCAACCTTCTTCTCAGATGGCTTTCCCATATCACTTTTCACAGATTTTTTGCAGGGATTGCTACACAGGACTTCATTTTCTTTTGCATACTCAAACATGTTGTATAATGCAATTCTTGCCTGATAAATTGTAGATGTACGATACTCCTGATCTGCCATATCATAAAATATTTTCTGACAGTGAAGTGGTTTCACGTCTGATAGTGTCATCTTCCCAATTACCGGTTTAATATTTTTAATATATCTCTCCGTATAATTGCGAACAGTATTTGAACGGACTGTTTTCTTTTTTATCCCAATCCAATAATCAAACCATTGATCGACCAGCATATCTGATGGCATTGAAATATCACTGTGTTCATCCACATAAGTCGCATCAGCAATCCATGCTCTGCACTCTTGTAGCTTTTTGAATCGTTTATGTTTTCTCTTTCCAAACCGATCTACAAATCTGGCTGAGTATAATCCCGTACTTTCCTGGGTTATTCCTTTGCCAAGTTCTTTGCCTTTTAAATCTTTTCCCATATTTCAGCTCCTCTCATAAGAAGCCCTAATACAGTACCTTGTATTATACCATAGCATCTTATTTTTGTGAATATTCATTTTCATCTCATCTTCTGTCTGCACATGTCAAGAGTTGCCGCACAAGTTTTTTAAAAAATTTTAATTTTCTATTTTGCACCTGATTTTCCTAAAGTTATGTTGATTTTTCTGCTTGTTCAGAGCGTATAAATTAATTAGAACATAAAATTAATGGTACGTCAATTAAACCTTTAAACACCACTTGTTCAAAGGCTTACCCTACAATATTCACTTTCTTTATCTTATGCCGTTCTCATCTCCATCTCCTCCTCTTGAAAGGCTTCATATACTTCTCCTGCCGTCTTTCCATCAAACATTTTTCTTGCATAGTCATTCATCCATGCTTCTATTTCTTTCACTTCTTTCCGAGTAATATGGTCGAAGTTCGTCCCTTTTGGATAGAATCTTCTTATGAAACGATTCTGATTTTCGTTTCTGGCACGTTCACAGGAACGATAAGCATGACAATAATATACTGTGGTTCTTTTCTTTTTATTTCTTCTTGAACGCTCTATACCTTCAAAATCACTAAATTCCACACCATTATCAACAGTTATCGACTTAAATGTTTCCCTGAACTTTTTCTCCCCTAATTCACGCTCAAGACGATCTAACGCACGAATTACTTCAACTGCAGTATGGTCTTTTAACGGCTCAACAATTTCTTTTAAACTCTTACGTTCGGTTAGAACCAGAAATGTTTTCTTCGATTTACCTTGAGGTCCTACAACGCTATCCATTTCCCAATGTCCAATTGTTTCTCTGTTATTAATTTCTTCCGGACGCTGTTCAATACTTGTACCTGCATTTGCTCGTTTTTGTTTTTTTTGTTTTCTGTTTTTTCTTTTTTTCTTTCTAGGCAATGGCATATCATTCATAGTTATGTTGTAGAACATCCCTGATCGAACATAATTGTAGAGAGTACTCAAGCATACCTTTGTGTCAAAAATTAAATTTTCACGTTTTATATCATATAAAGCTGCCTGCAGAGATTTCTTCTCTTTTAATATTTTCCTTTCTATATATTCTACAAATTCATAATCTTTTCCTAATTTTAGTCCTTTGCCATGTGCAAGTTTATTTTTATCACATTTCTCTTGTGCAATATCAGAGCTATAGCGTTCTTCCTCTATCCATTCACTGTTTCTATGTATATATTTTCCACGCTGTAATTCTCTCCATATAGAAGAATAATTCTTCTGTAATTGTTCTGCTATCTGTGTTATAGTTCGACCTGCTCTTCGTAATGCTTCAATCTGTATACGCTCATATTCTGTAATATGTTTATATTTTTTCTTTTCCATGTAAAACCGCACCAACCTTTATACATAATAATTATCAATACAAAAATACGTGTATACAAAATACTATGTATTATATTGATTTTCAATGGTCGTTTTTCACATATTCTCATTCCATTTTTTGGTAGTGTTTACATATACTATATAAGGAGCTATCCTTCATAATAGAGTAAGATTAGTGCCATGCTCAGCATATAAATTAAAGGACATCTAAACTCACAGTCTAAATGTCCTTTACAATACACTTTATTTTTCATTCCACTTATTTTATTATACTCATTCCTTACTATATTCTATAATATTTCCTGGTTGCATATTGAGAAGTTCGCATACTGTAGCCAGTACGTTTATTCCTATCATATCACCTTTTCTCATCTTCTGTATCGCATCTTGTCCAATCAGCTTTTCTTTTCTTAATCTGGTTTGTGGATAACCTTCTTCTTTTAATGTGTCTAGCACATCAATCTTATATATCAATTTTCCCATTTCAATCACCCAAATAACTTTCTATTCTCTCTGCCGTCTTACACAGATAATCACTCTTGTCTCTTTCACTGTTTCCTTTCTTGCAATATGTTGCTACTTCAAGCAGCATTTATAATACTGCAATAACTTCTGCATTCTTAATAATGAGCTCATCTTCGTCATATCCGTATTCCATTGAATTTCCACCAATTAAATAATATTTGCTTCCATAGGACATTACTCTTTTAAGCATTTCTTCAATATTATTCTCTGATATTCCAAGTGCACACGTTCCGTTAAGTTCTCCAGCATCGTAGAATCCGGCATAAGGTCCATCTGAAACATAAGGGTATAACAATTCCGTAAAACTGTCATTGTACTGTGGATCAGCAAAAAGCTGATGCGAATTATCCATTATTTCACCAATCTGGTAATCTCTTTCATCTGCTCTAATTCCAATATATCCATATTCTGCTTCGTTGATTAAATCTCTGATTTCTTCTATCGTCATGGTCTTTTCTCCTTTTAGGACTTTTCTTTGTTATGACTATATTATACACTGAAAACAGTGTATTGTCAACACTGTTTTCAGTGTACTTGCATAATTTAATTTGTAACAGATTTGAATTTTATATTGTTTTTTCTATTTCATCGGTTTTAACTTTTGATTGGTATTCTTTCTGCTCGTTCAGTAACTTGTCTATATTTACATTGTTTCCACGTTTTATTTCTGATTGATATTCTTTAATCTGCCTATTTTTCTTCCGACAATAATCAGAGCACAAATTAGTTGACGTAGAACTAGAGAATACACGACCGCAATATACACAGATTTTCTTTTTCTCTTTTCGGCGTTCCGCTTTTTTTATATCTTGTCCAGATGTCTTGTTATATCCTTTTTTGTGTTTCCGTTGCCACTCTAGTCCTGCCTCATACTGGCATTTATCAGAACAGTATTTTTGTCTACCGGAATTGACAATATATTCAGATCCGCACCATTCACACTTGTCGATGCTTCCGATTGGTCGAGCTGCTCCGCCCCTTTTCCTCGCTCTTTCACTTGCTTCTTTTTGCCGAATTTTGCGACATTCTGGACAATAGGATGCACGTGGACCGCCAAGAAATTCAGCTCCGCACAATTTACACTTCCTTGTACGCATAACATTACTTTTTATAACTTTTGCACAATCGTCACAATACAATTTATCTGAACTACCATAAAAAGGCTTTCCACATTTAATACAAGCCTTTTCTGTTCTATTCATTTTTCTTTCCATCTTCTTTTTTTTGTATTCCGTTTTTGGCTTGATATTCCTCTACCCATTCCTTCCATGTTTCCGGGATTGTATCTATATTATCTTTTAGTATTTGATATGCCCAGGAATTTCCTTCATATATCATAAATTGTAGCGTGTGTATAATTTTCTGAGACGCTATATATCCAGGCACAGTCGTAGGCATTGAATCCATTTTTCGTGGGTTGCTGATAAATAATTTTGTTTGATCGGACGGATTTCGTATTCCTTTCGGGTATTTATCCGGTATATGATCCTTTTCTCCTGTTATTCCGCAGATACCATTTTTATCAAGCGTAGATGTATAGTATTCTGTCCATTTTTTGCTTATCGTATCTCGGTGGCTCAATGTTGCAAATACTACCATCACTTTTTCTTCTGGTATATTTTCTATTTGTTTTGTCAAATTTTCAATATCGAGTCGGATTGTTCCTTTTTCCAAGTATCTATATACACTCTTTGCAAGAGTATCATCTACATTTTCTATATAATTTTGTAACTGCTTCATGTATGCATCGTGTCGTTTTTCATAAGTTGGATATTCTCCGCAAATATAAGTCATATTATCATGTATTGGATGTGGTGTTATTCCATTAGTTCTACTTTCCGAGTCTATAGTGCATGGAATTGAACATCTTTCATTTTTGATTATAGCTGCACCCACAAAATTGCCATTATCATCTAATAATATTCCTATATCTGGTCTTATCCTTATATGCGATACAGGAATTATATTTTCAACGCCTAGCATTTCATACTGCTTCAGAACTTCTTTCCATACATTTCCATTCATTGTTTACACCTCAAAATTTTTTAAAAATCTATTTTCTGTATAGAGCGGTACAAGACCGCCCTATTTTGTTATCTGACTAGTTTTACGCTGGATTCACTTTTTTCCCAAGGCTTTCTATATATTTCACTGTTGCCGCTGTAAGTTCATGTTCTGTTGAACCCCTACCATAGATCAGGCGATACCCATAATTGTAATGTTTCCCACAAAAATCAACAATTTCATCCCAACTATCAGACAGGTAAAACGCTATTTCGTCACCGTCGTCCTCTATTTCGATAACGTACCAACTAGGGGTTTCATGTATCCTCCAATTAATATCATATTCACGTCCGTTTTTTCTCGCGTTTTCAGTTGCTTTATTGTAAAATTTTTCTAATGCGCTTATCGTTTGTATTGGTCTTCCTTTACTCATGTCTTTTCCTCCTAATTTGTTTTCTGTTCCTTACAAATATATTATACATTATTTTTCATGTAATTGTCAATATGCATTTACATTATTTTTCATGTAATATATATTGTCCGATTACATCTTATTTCATGTTATTATCTTCTACATATTTAATAATATTCCCTGGTTGCATATCTAATAACATACATATGTTATTTAATGCCTTTGCTCCAACTGGTTTTCCTTCTCTTAGATACTGGATAGCACTTTCGTTTAAAAGCTTTTCTTTTCTTAATCTTGTAGTGTTATATCCCGATTCTTTCAATGCTTCAAGTACATCTATTTTATATGCTAGCATTTTATAACCTCCGTTTCTATTGATTAGATTATACATGATTTTTCACGCAAAGTCAATTACATGCTTTTTCGTGTATTTTCGTAATCTGAAATATATTGTATACATCATTTTACATGTATTTTATTGTTCATAGTTACATGGTATATCATGTATCATATAAGTATCGAAATGAGGAAAGAACAAAGAGGACTTGAAAAATTTATAAAAAGGCTTTACAAAGGAAGCCAAATCATTTAAAATAAATTTGCGGAATGCTATTCTATTTAATTAGATGCATTAAAAACCCGCTTGATATTACCAGTATCAAGCGGGTTTCTTTTTTATTTTTCAAAATTGATGATGTTTCCTAGTCAGAACAATTAGTAATTAAGGACTCTTCCACTATCAATAGATTTTTTTCTTTATATTCAGCTGCTAGTTCTGTCCAAACTGATATGCCCGACGATACTGGTTCATTTTATCTGCAGGTAATGTGAAATATGTTTTCACCTGCTTCTCAGTTAATCCGTTTTCCAATCCTAACAAGATTTCATTAATCTGCTCTTCTGTGAGTTGTGCTGCGTATCGCTGAATGCACTGGTTGATTGTTCCGGACAAATCCCATTTTTCTTCTTTCTTTTCTTTCTGCTCTTCCTCATCCACCTCCGTCGTTTCCTCTTCTGTACCGAAATTCGGTACATTGGAACGATTCTCTTGCATTAACTGTTCTTCCATTTCTATTGCTCTTTCTTGCAATCCTGTATCTTTCTTACTTTTCTCGAACAGTTGAATAAGTTCTTCTTCTGTTGGCTTCGGGTCGGCATCAAAATTTAGATACAAGAAATCTTCCTCATTTATCTCACATACTTTGATACTCTTATCCGTCTTTTCTGCTTCCTTATAAAATGCCACATCTTTTTTATCAATCACCTGAAAATCCTGCTTATTACGAATTGTTCGATAAGTCATCGTTCTTGGATTATATACAACACGTACCGGATGCTTATAGCCATTCTTCCCTGCAAGTTTTTTAGATTCTTTCCATATAGGTGTGTTAAATGGGAAGTTTTTTCGATCTCTAATTGGATACTGTCCCTCCATGAAAATAAGGCAATCCTTACGACTCATTCTTTTTACTTCTCCCGGAGTCATTAATTCTTTGCCACAATGTCAAGTGACGAATTAAAAAAGGTAGCCACTATCAAAGAATTTCTCTTTGTGGCTACCATTCTGATAATTTTTCAGCCTGTCTCGTACTGCTTAACTTGTATTATTCGAGAGTACGAATTATAATATGGCAGTACGGAGGTGCAGTATGGATTACATGACTTTGAAAGAAGCAAGCAAAATTTGGGGAGTAACACCTCGTTGGATAAATTACTACTGTTCCGCAGGGCGCATTCCAGGTGCAGAAAAAATGGGGACGATCTGGCTTATCCCTAAGAATGCAACAAAACCATTAGACGGACGGAGAAAATCTGCCAGGCAATCAGGAGGAGAACATCATGATTGAAGTTTATTATGCAGAAGATGATGAAATGATTGGCAAATCTGTAAAAGAATATTTGGAACAGCAGAATTGCAAAGTGAGTGTTTTTGATAGGATTGCCGATGCCAAGAAAGCGTTGATCGGTCATTTGCCTACAATCGTCTTGTTGGACTGGAATATGCCGGACGGACAAGGCAATGAATTGTGCCTTTGGATTCGGGAAAGATGGAAAACCCTGCCTATTATCTATTTGACAGTTCGCGGTGATTCCCATGACATTGTTACTGGCTTCCAAAATGGGGCGGATGATTATGTGGTAAAACCCTTTGACCTTGTTGTTCTGTATTCTCGTATTCTGGCGCTGTTACGGAGAACCGAGGGCGTAACCCACACAAAACTATTCTGCGATGACTTGATTTTGGATAAGGAGAAAACGGCTGTCTATAATGGGCAGAAAGAAATCGTTGTAAGCCAGCCGGAGTACCGAATTCTCCTGATTCTGATGGAAAACAAGGGAAAAACGATCACCAGAAACCAGTTATTAGAGCAAGTTTGGGATCGCAGCGGGAACTATGTAAATGATAATACGCTGACGGTCACAATGAAAAGGCTACGGGAAAAGCTGAATCATCCAGCCTGCTTAAAAACGATCCGAAGTTTTGGCTACCGTATGGAGGACACACAATGAGCGAAAAATGGAAACAAAAAACACTTCTGATTTTTCCGTTTGCTGTTCTTGCGGCAGGCATGATACTTACCGCCGCTTTCTTCCTGCACACGTACCGGCAGATTGCATTTGAACACACTTCGGCATTATGCGAAACCATATTGGAAAATTCTCCTGAAGCCGAGCCGCAGCTATTAGCGGCTCTGAAAGACTATTATTCATTGACCGAACAAGAACTCAGAGACAACGATTATCTGGAGAAATACGGATACCGGGCCGATGATTTTTGCTATGATTTCCCGCTGGATACAGTGCTTTTTCCGATTATATTTTTCCTTGTGACCGCTTGTGCTTTTGGGGCCGGAATCTTTCTGTCCCGCAGAAAAAATCGAAAGAGGATTGATGATTTGACCGAGTATTTGGAGCAGATCAATATCGGTGCTGGCGGGACATTGATACAAACGAAGGAAGATGAATATTCCCATTTGCAGGACGAGATATACAAAACTGTCACGATGCTTTATCAAACAAGAGAAACGGCAGTTGCCGCAAAGAAAAATTTTGCAGAGAACCTGGCTAATATCGCACACCAACTGAAAACGCCGATCACAGCGGCCTTTTTGTCGTTGCAGCTTATGGAAAAAGAGATTCCGGGGGCTCACACAGAACAGGTCAAACAGCAGTTGAAGCGATTAAATCGTCTGGAAGAATCCTTGCTTATGCTTTCCAAAATTGATGCTGGAACGCTGCCGCTAAAGCGGGAAAAGGTCGATCTTTATACGGTATTAAATCTGGCAGCAGATAATCTGAACGATCTATTGCGGAAAAATTGTATTACTGTTGACATTCCAGAAAATGGCTGTATTGAATTTTGGGGAGATTTAGAGTGGACAATGGAAGCACTCATCAATCTCATAAAGAATTGTATGGAACATTCCAAACCGGACGGTGTAGTCCATTGTGACTACTCAGGCAATCCTCTCTATGTAGAAATTCGGGTATGGGATGACGGGGCGGGCTTTGACACAGAGGACTTACCGTATCTTTTTGATCGTTTTTACCGCGGCCGGTGTGCGGTTGGAGATGGAATTGGAATTGGCCTGGCTCTTACCCGTTCCATTTTTGAATTGCAGAACGGAACCATAACCGCCTGTAATTTGCAAAATGGCGGTGCTTGTTTTGAAATAAGGATATACAGTCACTGAGATGTCACTTTACTTTGTTATACTGTACGTAAAACCATTCAGTAGAGAGGAGAAAGTGACATGGAAATACTAAAATGTGAAAATGTCCGAAAGGTATATGGCTCTGGAAACAATCAAGTTGTGGCATTGGATCACATTGACCTGTCCGTACAAAAAGGGGAATTTGTAGCAATCGTAGGGGCATCCGGTTCAGGAAAATCCACCTTGTTGCACATTTTGGGAAGTGTGGATAAGCCAACAGAAGGGAAAGTCCTTATCGAGGGAACAGAATTATCTGCCATGAACCGAACACAGGCAGCCATTTTCCGGCGTAGAAAGGTCGGGCTGGTTTATCAGTTTTATAATCTTATCCCCACCCTTACCGTCCGAAAAAATATTCTCATGCCGCTCCTGTTAGACAAGCGCAAACCCAATAAAGAATACTTTGAGCAGATTGTACATTCGCTGGGAATCGAAGATAAACTGGAAGCACTGCCCAGCCAACTATCCGGCGGGCAGCAGCAGCGTGTTGCCATCGCTCGTTCTTTGATTTATCGTCCGGCGCTCTTGCTTGCTGATGAACCGACCGGCAACCTGGATCGGAAAAACGGAGATGAAATCATTGACTTGCTGAAATTATCTAACCGTAACCTAGAACAGACGATTCTTTTGATTACCCATGATGAAAAGATTGCACTGGAGGCGGATCGTATTATCACCATAGAGGATGGGAAGATCATCAGCGATCAGAAACGGAGGTAAGGATATGTGGAAAGACTATTCGATAGGATTCATCAAAAAGAATCGGGCTTCCAGCGTATCCGTTCTGGTGGCGGCGTTTATTTCTGCTCTGTTTCTCTCTTTATTGTGCGGTTTGTTTTATAATTTCTGGAATTATGAAATAGAATCCGTTGTTTTAGAAGAAGGAAACTGGCAGGGACGCATCAGCGGGGCGCTCGAAGAAGATGAATTGTCCGAAATTGAAAATTTCGCCAATGTAAAAACGGTGGCAATCAATGAGGATTTATCAGACGAACAAACTCTTGTAGTCGATATTTGCTTTGATGACATGAGGGCTGTGTATCAGGATATGCCTCTTATCGCCCAGCAGTTAGGCGTTCCTGAAACTTCCGTATCGTATCATGAATCGCTGTTGTCAAGTTATTTTATCAACGATCCACAGAACAGCAATCCGCCCTTATTGATGGCTTTTTATCTCTTTGTACTCCTACTTGTATCGGTGTCTTTGATTTTAATCATTCATAACTCGTTTGCTGTATCGATGAATGCCCGTGTACATCAGTTTGGCATCTTTTCCAGCATTGGGGCGACACCGGGGCAAATTCGTACCTGTCTTTTACAGGAAGCGGCGATGCTTTGTGTACTTCCTATATTGCTCGGAGGTTTTGTCGGAATCGCTTTGACTTTCGGGGCCATCCAAGCAGTCAATATCCTCGCCGATGGTATTGTCGGCAGGCATGAAGCTGCCTTTACCTATCATCCGCTCGTGTTTGCAGTCACGATTCTGACCTCGTTTTTGACGGTGCTGATTTCTGCCTGGCTGCCAGCCAGAAAATTGAGCAAGATAACCCCACTGGAAGCCATAAAAAACACTGGGGAATTGCAGCTAAAACGGAGAAAAAAATCCCGTATTCTTGCGCTTTTATTTGGAACCGAAGGGGAACTTGCCGGGAATGCGCTGAAAGCACAGAAGAAATCTCTGAGAACCGCTACGCTGTCATTAACCCTTTCTTTTCTGGGCTTTGCTCTCATGCTGAGTTTTTTTACTCTCTCTGGAATCAGTACAAACCATACCTATTTTGAACGCTACCAGGATGCCTGGGATGTGATGGCAACGCTTGAGGACACAAAGATCGAGGACTTTTCTCATACGGAAGAAATCCATGCTTTAACTGATACAGACAGTGTGATTTATCAAAAGGCAACCGCCGTTTGTTCTGTTCCAACGGACGCTGTCAGCGAAGAAGTAAAAAGTCTGGGAGGCCTTGAAACAATCGCCGGAAGTAATGTCAGTATGGTGGATGGGATTTATACCATTCAGGCTCCTATTGTAATCATGGATGATAACAGCTTTGCCATGTACTGTGAGCAGATTGGCGTTTCTTCAGCGGAAAACGGGAGCATTGTTTTGAATCGTATTTGGGACAACATAAACAGCAATTTCAGATACAAGGAATACGTTCCGTTTTTATCCGAGAACCAGGATACGATGACTTTGCAAAACCTGGAAGATGCGGCTGCGTCTGTGGAGATCCCGGTTTTGGGCTTTACACAGGAACCACCGGTTTTGAGAGAAGAATATGATAACTATGCTTTAGTCCAATTTGTGTCCCTTTCCACCTGGAAACAAATCGGAGGGACGATTGGAAATGCTGAGCCAGACACCTATATCCGCATTCTTTCAGAAAAAGAGAGAACCCTGACAGAACTGAGTATGATTGAAACCGAGTTGACGAACGTGCTGGGGCATGACATTTCTTTTGAGGTAGAAAACCGGATTCAGGAAAAGATAGACAACGATGCTATGCTGAACGGATACAAACTGATAATTGGGGCGCTGTGTGTGCTGTTGGCTTTCATAGGGATTGCTAACGTATTTTCCAACACGCTGGGATTTATCCGGCAAAGGAAAAGAGAATTTGCGAGATATATGTCCATTGGCATGACGCCAGAAGGTATGCGAAAAATGTTTTGGATCGAAGCCCTCGTTATAGCGGGCCGCCCCGTACTGATCACGCTGCCGATTACGGCTGTGTTTGTGTGGTTGATGATAACGGCAAGCTACCTGAATCCAATGGAATTTTTGACAGTGGCTCCCATCGTTCCCATCCTACTTTTTATCGTGGCACTTTTTGGCTTTGTCGCACTGGCCTATTACCTGGGCGGCAAGAAAATTCTGAAATGCGATCTGGTAGAAGCACTGCGAACTGATTATATGGGATAATACTATCGTTCAGACAAGTTGCTTCATCCACAACACAAAAGCCCCATCCCTCAAAATAGAGAGATGGGGCAAACTATTTACGCTGCAATCTCCGGGATTTCCCCGACAAAGTTATAAACAATCCTGACTTCCTGCACCTTCTGGCCATCCACCTTCTTGGCCTCGCCGATCAGAATCCGGCTGATGAGCCGGTTCAGCACTGCCTCGTCCAGTTCCTCAATGGCGGAATAGCGCCGGATTTCTTTGATAAAGGTACGGACTTCGCTCTCCTGAGCATCCGCCCGACTCTGCATCATTGCCAGGTCATGCAGGCGTTTCTGGTTCGATTCCTGCTCCTGTTCCAGCGCCGCCGTCAGCTTCACAAACCGCTGTTCAGTCAGGATGCCCTTTGTCTTGTCGGTGTACAGGCTCAGGAACATCCCGTCAATTTCCTGATTCCGGGCTTCCAGCCGTTTCCGTTCCTTCTCTGTCTGGGAAGCGTCCACCAGATACCGGCGCTCCATCCGGCGGCTGAGCCGCTGGTAGAACGCATCGGCGTCCTTCATGGCCTGCGCCGCCAGTTCCTGTATATCTTTCAACACCAGATTATACAAATCCCTTGCCTCGATTTTATGGCTGGTACAGGCATTTTTACCCAGCCGGTTGTAGGTCTGGCAGATATAGTATGCCTTATCAATCGGCTCCCGCATCTCCCCGGTGAAGCGGTTCTTGCCGGTTCTGCCGACCTTTTCATACCGTACCTGCATAGATTTCCCACAGGTGGCGCAGTAGACAAGCCCGTGGAACAGGTTATAGAAGGGGCAGGCGTTGCCTTTCATAATGGTTGGCCTGCGGTCAATGATTTCCTGCACCTGTTCCCATTCCTCCGGTGTCACAATGGCCTCATGGCAGCCCTCAATCACTTCCCACTGGTCACGGGGAATAATATCATAGGTGTTGGAGCGGATGCCTTTCTGGTGTGTCCGGCAGACAAGATGTGCGCCCTTATAGAATGGATTTCTCAGGATATGGCTGATCCTTGCGCTCCCCCATGAATAGTAGTTCACATCACATTCTGTATTGCTTTTTACTCTGGTAATGGGGATTTTATCATCCATGAGCTGCTTTGCGATCCGCATACAGCCCCAGCCGTCCAGTGCCATATCATAGATGTTTCGGATAACCGGCGCTGTCTCCGGGTCAAGGATAAGATGCCCTTTGTCCTCCGGGTCACGCATCAGGCCAAGCGGCGGCTGCCCGCCGCAAAACTTTCCCTGCCGGGAACGGGTCATACGTCCCGCCAGCACCTTTTTGGAAATATCCCGGCTGTACATGTCGTTCAGGATATTCTTAAAGGGCGTAATATCCATCTCCTGACGGGTCAGGCTGTCCACGCCGTCTGTGATGGCGATATAGCGTACATTGTGTTTGGGGAAAAAGATTTCGATATAGCTGCCAGCTTCAATATAATTCCTGCCAAGCCTGGACAGGTCTTTCGTAATGACGCAGCCGATCTTCCCCGCCTCAATGTCAGCGATCATGCGCTGGAAGGCGGGGCGGTTGAAGTTGCGGCCCGTATAACCGTCATCCACATAATACTCATACTGGAACATCCCATGCTTTTCGGCAAAGTCCCGGAGCATGATTTTCTGGTTGCTGATGCTCATGCTCTCATTGTCGCCGCCGTCATCCAGAGAGATACGGCAGTAGAGAGCGGTGATTTTCTCATAGACTTGCTTTTTCCTGCTCATAGCGTTCTCCTTCTATGAACAGGGACACGATACCATTATAATACCATGCCCCTGCCCCTGAATCAACCGTTTTTAGGCAGCGTTCTCCGCCATCTCATGCTGTTCCAGCCATTCCTCGAAGTGTTCGCAGGTCTGGCGCTCAATGAGCTGCTCAAAGGCTTCCCGCATGGACTTCTCCCCGGAGAACTCCCGCACCACCACAAAACGGACTTTATTTTTCTGCTGCTTGCTTTTTTCCATAGGCTACCTCCATAGAGTGACAGGCCAGCGGGCAGCACACCGGCAACGAAGTCCGGCAACGAACCTCCAAAAACCTGTAAACTACCGTCTGGCCTGCAAATCTTACTTTCTAAATTTTCTTGAAAAATCTCGTTGCTTTCGTTGCCGGAGATAAAGATAGATATTAGAAAATGCCTTATTTACAGGCTTTTCCCGTATCCAGACCCAAAAATCCCCGGCAACAAACCCGGCAACCAACTGACAACCGTCCCGGCAACAGACCGCCATTTTCAGGCGATCCACTCCTTCGGAAGTTCCAACTGGCGGCATTCTTCTTCGGTCAGCTCCACAAATCCATCTTCGTTGCCGGGCAGTTCGTTGCCGGAAGCGTCCCGTTCCCAGCCCCGCTGTCTGCCATATCCGGTGAACATCCTCGGATTGGAGAAGGGCTTCCAGCCTGTCACCACCGTATTCATGATCTCGTTGATATTGTGCAGCTGCCACCGCTTCGGCTCGTCATAGGTGTGGCCCAGCGCCTCCTTGAACAGCTGTTTGGAGCAGACCATGCTGCCGGTGTAGTGTTCCAGAAAGCCCTGTATCTGCCCGGCCTCGGTGTCCTCCGGCATGAAATCCTTCTGTACCTCCACCAGTTGGCGTTGGATGGACTTACTGAATTTCATGGAGTAGTGGCCGCTGCGGTAGATAGTCATGGCCTCCGCCCAGACCTGCAAAAGATAGGCTCTGGAGGCGTCCTCGTCCTCCAAAATGTGAACCTCCGCATTCTCCGGGTAAATCATGATCGGCAGGAAGCGCCGGTTCCCGGCCCGGTCAAGTGGCAGGAAGTCCAGCGTGTTGGAGGAACCGCCAAACACACACTGCCGCAGCCGGTCTTTGGGCTGGGCCTCGTAGGGCGTCCGGTAGGTTTCCTTCTGGCGGCTGATGAAAGAGCGGATTTCCTCAATGCTTTTGGCGCTGCTGGTAGCCAGCATCTCCGACATTTCGATGATCCAGTGTCCTTGCAGCTTCAGATACACCCGGTCATCGTCCAGCTTTTTCAGGTCATCGGAAAACCACTCGTCCCGGATTGCCAGCAGGCGGAAGAAGCTGGATTTTCCGGCTCCCTGACCGCCCACCAGACAGAGCATTTCCTCATATTTGGAACCGGGCCGGAATACTCGCCGGATCGCCCCCAGCAGGAAGTGTTTCAGCATTTCTTCCACATAGTCGCTTTCGTCCGCACCCAGGAAGTGATGGAGACAGGAGCGGATACGGGGCGTCCCGTCCCAGACAAGGCCGTTTAGCACGTCCTGTATGGGATGGTAGCAGTTTTCGTTCGCCACGATGGAGAGGGCCGCCGTCATCTTTTTCTCGCTGGTCAGGCCGTAGTTCTGCTCAAAATAGAGAAGCAGATACTTCACGTCCGTATCCGTCAGGGCGCTGGTATTCCTGCGCCAGCCCAAATCCCGCACAATGTCCACCCGGTCAGTCAGGAGATTCAGCCGGATGGCGTCCCGTAGCAGCGGGTCATGGCAGAACACCGTCCGGCAGTTGCCGATGGTGTTGGCGGGCTGGCCTTTCTCGGTGACGGAGAGACTTTCCCGCACCTCGTCAACGCTCTGCTCCGGCGCTAAGACTTCGGCTGCGCTCATGGCGGCTTGCCGGGTGGCTGGCGGTAAACTCTGATATTCGCTGCTCAATCTTCCTCACCTCTTTTCCATACTCAGCGACCACGCAGGCCCGTTCCTCCATGCTGCCGGACAAAAGAATATCCAGCAGATACTCCGTGTGCGCTTTCTTTTGCAGTGCTTCCACAAACAGCGGATTCCACGCTTCCTCCGGTGTCTGCGGGGCATATTCCTGTTCCCATCGTTCCAGCAGATGCAGGTAATCGCACAGCACCCGGAAACATTTCTGCTCCGCCTGCCGGTAGCGCAGTTCCTCGCTGATTTTTCGTTTGACCAGCCTTTTGCGGGGCGGGTTATGGCCTTTGGCGTCATAGCGGACAGAGAAATCCTCCGCCAGCTTCAGCGCCGCCTCCTTTCCGCTCAGGCCGAACAGACGGGCAGTAAAATCAATCACATCCCCGTCCGCCTGACAGCCGAAGCAGTGGAACCGGCGGTCAACCTTCATGCTGGGATGTTTGTCATCGTGGAAGGGACAGCAGGCCATCCCATTTCTGCCAACCTGCACCCCGTAATATTCCGCAGCCTGCCTTGTGGTGACAGACTCCTTCACCGCTTCAAATACATTCGATTTTCTCACCTCCAGACAGAGAAAAAGGCACCCGTTTTCCGCAGAAAATCAGGTGCCTCATAGCTCCATATCCTTCTTTTTTGTCGGGGCAATGCGCCCCTCCCGTTCCCAACGCTCCCGATTTTTTCGGTCAGCATCCAACTTGCCTTTCGCCAGCTTCTCCCGGATGGATTCCCTGGCTTTCTCCTTAATCTGCTCTTTACCGGCCTTCTTGACCTCCGGCTGCATAAGGGTTTGCTGGATTTTTGCCAGTGCGTTCTGCATGACCCGCTTGATTTTGGTAATCACTCCATCCAGACGGGCGGCGGCGTAGTCACGCTCTTTCTTCGAGGCCTTCCGCTCCGGCGAAAGCACCCATTTTTTCGTTTCCTCAATCAGACGAATATCTTCTTTGTGTGTCTCCTGACGGACAGTATCGGTCACCACCTCCACCGCCTTGTCATAGGCCACATCAGAAACATCATCCAGCAGCGTCTCCACGTCCTCGATTTTGAGCGTCAGTTCTTCCAGCTTCTGCTCCTGCGCCGCCAGCTGCTCCTTCTGCTTCATCAGGATATAGTCCTGTTTTTCCAGATACTCACGCCCGCCGTAGGACGGCTCCTGATCCAGATGCAGCCCATGCCGCTTCGTGATGTCAAATAGAATCGTCCGGCAGACCGCATCGAAGGTCTGTTTCCGGTTGTTGTGTCTGCCTTTTGGCTTGTCCGGGTTCGGGAGAGGGATGCCCAGTTCCTCCAGCGCCTTTTCCTGCTGGGGGCACAGTTCCCCGTAGCGGTTCTGGCAGTCAAACACATGGCGCTCATGGATGTGGGGCGTCCCCTCGTCCAGATGGAGCGCCCAGTCCAGGATGTGGATATGGGAACCGAAGCGGCGCTCAAATTCCTCATAAAACTCATTTACGATGGAAAAGAGCGTATCCGGCGGGACGGATTCTTCCAGCGTGCCGATCTGGTAGATGCTTTCCTCCGGGCAGGTCTTGTTGTTTTTCAGCAAGTCCTCCACGGTGCGGTTGCGTTCGGTGTGCCGTGTTTTCTCATTTCGGGCGTTCTGCGCCTCCACATGGTCAGAATAATGCTCATAGTAGTACATCCGCTCGATTTCCTCGAAGCTGAAATCCGGCTGCTCCGGGTTCTCCCGGAACTCGTGTGTTGTGAAGCCCCGGTAGCAGTCCCAGTAGACATTCTGCCTTGCCCGCTCGGCGTCAATGTGTTCGCTGTTCTCCACATCGAACCGGCGGTCATTGTGGCGGGGATTGTAGGTGCCATGCTTGCCGGAGCGCCCGTTGTGTCGTGTCAGTTTCAAACAATCTTCCTCCTTCCTGCGAAGATGTTCCGGGGCTGGGGAAGGGCGGCGAAGCCACAAATCCTGCGAAAGTCTGCGTCAGGTAATACCCAGTACAAGTTGACGCAGGCATCAACTTTCCCTGGGCAAGGCGTTTCACCCTTGACCCGATGGGGCGGCTGCCCTCAACCCGCCAAGGCACTTCGTCCTTGACCCGATAATGGCTGCCGCCCTTAACCTGCCAATGGGCGTTGCCCCTTGACCCCAGCAGTGCGCTGCCGCCCCTGCACCCCGGCACAAAGGGCTGGCTGCCCTCTGTACTCCCGCAAGCGAAGCTGGCTTCCACCGCAGAAGCGATTTCCGCCAGTTTCACCGGCTCCGCATCCACACATTTACGCCTTTCGGCGGGAAGTGGATACGGAATACACCTGCGGGGATTGCCGGTCAAAACGCCGGGTGCAGACCCGCTATTTTTTCCGTAAACGCCCCGATTTCAGGCGATTTTTTCTTCCGCCCCTACCACCTGAAAGCCATGCTCCTTTGCGTAGGCGCTGGCAGCGGCTTTCCGTTCCTCGCTGTACGGCGGGATGAGCCGGATCGACAGCCGGGACTTGTCCAGCACATAGGTCACGCTGCCCTCCGGCGTGCTGCGCTCCAACCGGCACAGCAGCGGGTACTTCCGGCTGAACTCCACCAGCCTGCGCTTCAAGCTGGCGTTGAAGGTATAGACGCTAGCAAGGTTCTCCGCCTCGTTCCAGTTGATGATGGTTTCTTTCTCATACTTAGACAGCTTCCTCATACAGATCCTCCTTATAATCAGTGTAAGATTTCAGCACACGCAGGCTGCGCTTGAGACGGCGGTACTCGTCCATCTCCATGCGCAGATGGTGGTAAAAATCCTCGTACCAGCTTTCGTCCACCTCCGTCTCCACCTTCCGGGCCAGTCCAAGCATCCGGCGTTTGGCCTCCGGGTCAACCGTCAGGGACGTCAGCCATTTCAGCCGTGTCACCGTATTGTGATGGCTGGGACAGCCGTAAGCGTAGAGAATCTTCTTTTCTTTCATACTCAGTGTCATAATGATTTCCTCCATTTCTTTGCTGCGGAGCCATGCGCCCCGCATGATAAACTTGTTTCTGTCCGCCGGTCTGCCTGCAAGCCGCTCCTGCCCGGAATTTTTCCCGGCGTATCGGCCTCTTCGGTGCGCTCGATTTCTGTCCTGGCGTCACTTCCCCGGAGGTCATACCCCTTGCAGCCGGTCATTCGATTTTCAAGGTTCAGTGCCTGTCTGCAAGAACCATTCTATCGAAAAAAGGGGGCTGCTCCCGTATATCCAAGACGTTGGAAAAACGCTCGAAATCCGCATATTTCCACGCTTATGGAATCGTGCTATAATGGGTGTATTCACTGAAAAAACGATAACGAGAGAGGGGGCATTGGATGTACACAAAGCTGTCAATCCCGGAGCGGCTCAAAGACCTGCGGGTGGTGGACAAGCACCTGACGCTGGAACAGCTGGCGGAGCAGACCGGCCTTTCAAAATCTGCGCTGGGAAAATATGAAAGCGATGACTACAAGGACATCAGCCCGTTTGCGATTGCAACGCTGGCAGAGTTTTACGGCGTGTCCACCGACTATCTGATGGGGCTGTCCGAAAATAAAAATCACCCAAACACAGAGCTTCAGGCTCTGCATCTGAGTGACGATATGGTAGAACTTTTGAGCAGCGGCAAGATCAACAACCGGCTTCTCTGCGAACTTGCCACGCATCCGAACTTCCGGCGGCTGATGGTGGATATGGAAATTTGTATCGACCGGATCGCCAATATGCGGGTGGAGCAGATGAATCTGGTGATGGAGGCCACCCGGCGGACCGTCCTCAGCAAATATGCGCCCGGAGAAGATGACCTCTATGTGCGGACACTGGAGCTGGGGCAGGTGCAGGAAAGCGACTTTTACAGCCATGTCATGCATGATGACCTGGACAGCATCGTCCGGGATATACGGGAAGCCCACTTGAAGGACAAGACCACCGCCGACCCGCAGCCCACGCTGGATGATGTGAAGAAAAAATTTGAGCAGGCCATAGGACAGGGCAGCGATACAGAAATGCTGATCCACGAGTTCTGCGATAAGTTGCAGATACCCTTTGAGAAGATTTCCTCGGAGGACTTTTCGGCGTTCCTGCGGATACTGAGCCTGTCCAAGCAGCTCAAAAATCCTAACAATATGAGGGGGAAGGCCAAGCCGCAGCCGCACTATGCACCCAAGCGCAAGAAACGCAGATAGTGAAAAAGCCGTCCAACTTGTACCATTGGACGGCTTTCGACCCGTTTGCGGGCGGAATAAAATATGCTGTTGTACATCTGTTAGCTGACCGTTTTCATCAGTTTTTTCATAAACTTCCAGAGACGGATGCCATCTTTGAGGCCCAGCCGGTAAAAGAAGCACTCACTTTCTGCGCCGGAATCAAAGATGGAATCGCAGTAGTGCCTTACAGCGTCCTTTTGTTCCTCAGACAATGCGCTGACCGCTTTTTCATACTCGGTTTCCAAACGAAGGTAATCTGCTTTTTTCTCCTTGCCGGTTTCTGCCTCCCGCCATTTAGCAAACTGGCTCTGCATCCTCTCCTGAATCATCAAATCAACCAGTTTTTCAATATCTGTACCCATAAGCGGCCTCCTTATGCTGGACGGATATAATTCCGGTATGTTTCCAGGACGGAATCCGACACACCGCTTTTATATACTTTGCGGATGTCGGAGATTTCCTCTTGTTTCAGCAGTTTCAGCCATTCCAGCAGGTCATCCCTGCCATTGGCAAAGTTACAGCAGCGTCCATCAGCGTATTCGATACGGTATCTCATAGACAGGCACCTCCTTAAACATAAATCATCTCAGACCGGATGATTTCCTCTGCCCGGCTGCGGATGCTGTTCATGGCTCTGACCCATGCAAGCTGGTCACGGGCTTTCAGTTCCTCGGTAACACCTTCCGCCGCCTGCATCTGCGAGATGATATACGCCAGCCGGTCAGCGGCCTGCTCGTTCAGGTCGGCAAGATACGTCCAGAGTTTTCCCGACAGAAGCAGTTCATTGTACTGGCCGGGGCGGTGTTCTTGCAAATATGCCTTGTGCATCCGGCCCCACCGCCCGATAGGGCGGCTTTCCTCCGGCAGCTTCAGGTCTGGTATGTAGTAATCGCCGACAAGAACATAGTCCAGACCGCTGCTGTCATCATGGATACGGTTTCTTAATTCTTCCATATCGACCTCCTGTATTCGATTTTGTACGAATCCAGTTGATCGTGTCCCTGTCCATCTGTTATTCAAGGCAACTGAACTCGTCACCATGAATTATGGCACACCTCTTCCTGCTCTTTGATTATTCAAACTTGAATTTCCATGTACACCAGTGGTCACTCCATCATTTCTGGTATCAATGGTCATTTCACCTAATAATTTCGATATGTATTCGTGCGTAGAAAGTGCTGCTGGACCAGAGCCAAGATAGATCATCACTGCACAGTTATCCAAGAACACTTCCCATTTTTCCTGTGGAAAGATTGCCTTAATCTGGGCGATGGACTGCAAAACTGGAACCATCGACATATTTCTGCTTCGTATTGTTCCCATTAATACCTCTGTATTATTCGGTTTCGGACCGGCATAGAATTCATCTGCCCATAGTCTTACATGTATAGGAAGACTTCCGTTGCACTTATGATCTGCGATTCTAATCAAAACATCAAATAGCTGTGTATAAAACATGGAAATCAAAAAATTAAAAGACTGATCATTATCCGGCATAACCAGAAATAATGCAGTCTTTTTATTTGGATTTCCGCCTACTCCCAACCCTAAAGATGGAATATCAATATCATCGTCTTCAAAAAGACGTTTTAATGAAGATGTTTCGCATAATCGCAGCATTGCATTCACCATGATAATAATGGAACGTACTGTTTCTGTTGCTCCATCTTTTAGCTTTCGATAATCACGTACTGGTGGATAATCATCTCCGTGGATATCTGCGAGTCTGTTCATCTCAAGCTTTAATTCTGTCATATTATCATCCTCATTTCCCACATGTTTCGATTCCATATTTACGAGTTTCAAGATATTGTTTAAAGTTGGTTTTCGTCCCTCTTCCTTTGCTGTCAGCCATTCATGAAAAAAAATTGCCTGCAGATAAAGTGCAACTCCATCATCCCAGAATGCCTCTCCTTTCATTGCGTCTGGTGGCTTTACGGATGCCTGCATATTGGTAATCAGTCGAATCACATCCGTTTCTTTTTCAAGGTACGCCATTGGATTATATCGGTCGGACTCTTCCGGATTAATCAGATTGAAAGACTTCACAGTTATTCCATGAGCTTTTAAATATTTTCCATGTTTTCGTAACAAATCTCCTTTAATATCCAATATTACATTTGTCATACCAGCTAATAACAGATTTGGAGTAACCACAGAGGTTGTTTTATATGAACCAGATCCTCCAATTACCAACATATTCATATTTGACACTGAATGATTAGAAACTGCAATCCGTTCACTTAGATAGGTATTGTTTTGTTCATTTTTATCCCTTAATGTTTTGCTCAATTTATTTACATCTGCCCACTGTTCCGAACCATTTTCCACTCCAAAATGGTAGTTTCGGTTCTGATCCATATAATATGCGATAAACATGATCCATGCTATAAATGCACAGCCCATAAACGCAGGCGTTTTATCTGTCCACCAGTTTCGGAACGGATGCATGATAATATACAATAGCTTTTCCTGATAATTCGTCATAGTAACGCCATCTAATTTCATCAATCCACAGCCAAAATATGCTGCGATAATCAATACCACAAGAATAACAAGGAAGAATCCCCACGGAGTTTTTCTCTTTTCTATCATCTATTCCACCTCCAGATTATTTTGTTTTCAAAGGTGGCTTTGGTGCTTTTACAGGTTTCTTTTGTGCTGTGTTTTTCGCTGTTTGTTTTCCTTTTTGCTGTGAAAATTGGGTTGCTTTTTGCTCTTTTTCGGATAGATCATAGTGTTCCTGATACAGTTGCTCTGCATACGGACGTTTAATCGGGTGTTGCAAACTTTTATCGTATATAAGCGGCTGTTCGTCCTTACGTAAAAAAACCGTATAATATTTTGAGTCTTCTGAACGGAATACCTGATCCTTATAAACCACCAAATACTGTATGTTTTCACCATAAGTTCCTGGTATTCGACTCACAAAAAATTCTGGTTCGAACCTATTAACTGCACTTTTATCTAATGAATTCACTAATGTATCCGGATCAATTGTAAATTTTTGGTACATCTGATCACTTTCATAATCCTCATATGTTTTTTCACCTTCAGACAATGGAATTTTAGGAGATGTTTCTTTTTCCTTTTCATATTTTTCATTCGCAGCTTTCACTTTTTCATCTCCAGTATTGATATACTCATCTGTAGACATTTTTCCGGTGTTCCGATAAGTTGACATATCAATCACATTAAGGTCTGGAACCTTTTCTCCCTGTTTCAGCATGTCCTTTTGATACAATTGATACCATTGTTGAACCTTTGGAATGTCTCTGTTAGCCAAGATAAGCTGAATATAACCATCCCCAACCTTTAAATCTGGTAAGACACTGTAATTAATTTTTAATTTTGCAAAATCTTCTTTGTATATGTTTTCTTTTCCTTCGAATGGAACGTTAACAATACTTGTCTTTCCTTCCGTAAATGCATTCAGAGTCTCTTCTGTTTTTTTTCCACCAGCAGCCATTTTTTTATCGAGATATCTTTGATACCACAGATTGAAAACTTCCTCATCATCTCTGCATACTGCAATCTGTATGTAGTTATCAGATTTGTTTAAATCAGGCATTTCATAAAAGCGTACTCCTTTTGCCTTCAGATCTTTAAATTCCTCGATATCTTCTAACTTAATATCGTCTCCTATTTGATCTATTGGGATATTATATACATCAAAGTTTCCTTCTGTTCGTTTGGCAAAATTTTGAAAGTTTTTAAATGCTCTCTTGTCAATAATCTTCTCTTTTACCATCCTTGCCAAAAACTGTACAATCTTTGCAAGCCCTATCGTTGCTATTTTCATGATTGGATCTGCAAACATCGTAGCTTTTTTAATCACCATTAAGACCTCTTCGGCATCTCTGTGTTCTTCGTTCATTTCTTTCCTCCTGTCAAATTCTTTTTTTCTTTGTAACTTCAAATTAGATTTTTATGGAATTGTACCGAATTTCGGTACAATCATAGTTTTGGTGCAACTGCTTTTATCTGCTTTTTCTGGTTCGATTCTGCCTTCATCTCTGGCTCTGGCAATACAGACCTGTCCTTTTTTGTCTCCTCCTGCATTGGAATGTTGTATTTTTCCATAAACTGCTTGAAATACGTTGTATTCTCCTTGATTTCTTCAAGCATCTTTCTAATTTCTTTCATCTCTGATTTGATCTGTTCTATTTCTTTGTTTGATTCACCCATTGTTTTTCTCCTTTTTATCGTGTACCGAATTTCGGTACAATTTCGTTTTTACGTTTATTATTTGTTACCTCTGGTGTTTCCTGTTCTTCTATCTGTTCTTCCGCAATGATTTCATTGCTTGATTCATCCATGTTTAAGCGTGCATTTAATTCAGATAAACGTTCTGTTTTCTCTTTTAGAATAGATTCTTTTGGAAATTCTTTTGTCACTTCGATTTTTGCATCTTCCAACTGTGTTTTCAGCGTCTCCAAATTCTGTTCCGCTCTTGAGATTCGCTTTGGAATGTTATCCAGTGCATTATTAATACGAATGATATTACCAAACGGATTCTCACCTAATTCTACAAGATAAGTCATATTGTGCTGTAATTTCAGATTATATGATGATGTAAGAGGATTATATCTGACTGACATTGTAAAGCCTTGATAACTGCCTATTTCCTTACTTTCTCCCATTGATAATGACTTTACTTTTTTAGCTGCATGTAAGATTGCTTTCCCTGCAGCTTCTTTTTCGTCATAATGTACGGCTTCTACCAGCATGTCGAATTTCTCCGGATCTTTTATCTGATTTAACTGGTAATATTTCCAATCTTCCTGCAAATATTGAATGGTTGATTTTTCATTGGAAATCTTCAATGGATATTTATGTACAATCTGGTTTTCCAGTCTGTAAATATTTGCATTGTAATTCGCTTTTAGCACTTTTAATTTTGCAACTTCAATATCTAACTCCATTTTTTCTTTAATATAAGGATTTCCCGTTGCCAGTGCCTTGATTTCTGCATAGGATAATACAGCTTCATCTACGTCCTCACAGCTTCGTACAGGTGATTTACTTGTCATGATCTGTCCAATAAATTTCTGCTTATTTTCCAGTAGTTGCCACATGTAACTATCGAAAGTTCCTTCTGTAACATAACGGAAAATCTGCACTCTCTCATTCTGGTTTCCCTGTCGTAAAATACGTCCTTCCTGTTGCTCAATATCTGATGGTTTCCACGGCACATCCAAATGATGTAATGCAATTAGTTTATCCTGAACATTCGTACCAGCTCCCATTTTTGTTGTTGAACCAAATAAAAAACGAACCTGCCCACTTCTTACTTTCGTGAACAGCTCCGCTTTCTTCGTATCTGTATTTGCATTATGGATGTATTCAATTTCTTCTCCCGGTACTCCCATGTTTATTAATTTTGATTTCAAATCATCATACACATTAAATTTCCCATCATTTTTCGGTGTTGATAAATCGCAGAACACAAGTTGTGCCGCTTTACTCTCTTTTGTGTTTTCCCATATTTCAAAACACTGTCTCGCACATTCCGATATTTTTCCATCGTAAACATCCGGAAAGGAATCGTCAATCAATCTCTGATCCAAAGCAAGTTTACGACCATCATTTGTGATTTTTAACATGTTATCAATGGAAGAGTCTATTCCACCATTTCGAACTTGTTCCGCACGTTCTCCTAATTCAGCCACATATTCTTTCTGTTCTTCTGTTGGTTTTATAACAATGGTCTTATATTCTACTTCTGGAATCGGAAGATTCAGCTGATCAGAAGTTTTGATATCTGCCACTTCTTTAAATATACTCATAAGCTCCGGAACATTAAAGAATCTTGAAAATCTTGTTTTTGTTCGATAGCCTGTCCCTTCCGGTGCGAGTTCGATTGCTGTAACTGTCTCTCCAAACGTTGCTGCCCAGGAATCAAACTGTGTCAGTCCAATCTCCTGCAGCTTATCCATCTGCAGATAACGTTGAATCGTGAACAGCTCTGTCATGCTGTTGCTAATCGGTGTACCTGTTGCATAGGTAATTCCTTTTCCATTGTTCACTTCGTTGATATACTGGCATTTATTAAACATATCTGTCGACTTTTGTGCTTCGGTTTGTGATATACCTGCAACATTTCGCATTTTTGTATATAAGAAAAGATTCTTATAATAATGGCTCTCATCTACAAACAGCCTGTCTACTCCTAATTCTTCAAAAGTAACAATGTTATCCTTTTTCTCTCTTTTATTTAGATTCTCTAATTTTACAACTAACTGTTTTCGGGTCTTTTCCATCTGCTTAATCGTAAAATTCTCTGCATTGCTTTCTTTCGCCACCTCAATTGCTGTAAGAATATCGTCAATCTGGTTATTCAGCATTTTTTTCAAGCGTTCATCACTTAATGGTATTTTTTCAAACTGACTGTGACCGATAATAACTGCATCGTAATTTCCCAGAGCAATACGTGCACAGAATTTCTTTCGGTTCATTGGCTGAAAATCTTTTTTTGTTGCTACAAGAATATTAGCTCCCGGATATAACTGTAAAAACTCGGCTCCCCACTGCTCTGTCAGATGATTCGGCACAACGAATAAGGATTTCTGCGATAATCCTAATCTTTTCGATTCCATTGCAGCTGCAACCATTTCATATGTCTTACCAGCTCCTACACAGTGTGCAAGTAATGTGTTTTTGCCATACAGCTGATGTGCTACTGCATTTTTCTGATGTGGTTTTAACTCGATCTCCGGATTCATTCCAGGAAACTGTAAATAACTTCCGTCAAATTCCCGTGGACGAATAGAATTAAATCTCTCGTTATATGTTTTACAGATTGTTTCTCTTCTTTGTTGGTCTTTGTATATCCATCCCTGGAAAGCATCTTTCATTGCATCCTGTCTCTGTACAGCATACATTGTTTCCGTTTTATTTAGGACATATCTTATTTGTCCATCACGCTCTACCCTATCATAGACTCTTGCATCACGTAAGTTCAGCGTTGCTTCAAGAATTTCATATGCGTTCATTCTTTGTGTTCCGTATGTATTATAGGCAATTGTGTTGGAAGTACTGTCCCACCTCTTTCCTTTAATTCTCCATTCACCACTACTTTGAGAAAAATATACGGCAATTCTATTATTGTAAAAATGATAGGTTGGTGTATGGAAAATATCTATCATAAATTGCTCATATAGTTTTGGTTCAAGCCATGTAGCACCAATCCTTACTTCAATTTCAGATGCATCCAGTTCTTTTGGCTGTACCTCTTCTAATGCTGTTACATTTTCTTGATATTGTGATTCTGATTGGGCATACTCTTTTGCTATCATTAATTTTTCTCTGACATTTCCAGACAAGTATTCATCATTATTTTCCCATTGCTTTGTTTCCGGATTTAGGAAAATAATGCCTTTCAATTCTTCTATAATACTTTCTTCACTTCGTTCCGTTAGTTGAGCCATGAAAGGTAGATTAATCCTTGCATATTCACTCATTGATACAGCAAGAGCTTCTACTGCGGTATCTACTTTGGTAACTGGCACAGCTTTACTGATTGTTCGTTTTGAAAACATATCTGCTTTTCGTTCCAGATTTCCATTTTCATCTAAAACTTCAAGCGAACATAACAAACAGTAGGATGCATCGGTTGAAAAAGCTCTCTTATTCCCACTACTGCCTATTACACCGTATTTTTTGTAAAATGCATCATAAACAGAATTTAATTCTTTCTGTTCTTCTTTGATTTCTTCCTCTGTACCATTTTCATCCATCTGCAACGCAATTAATTTTCTTACAGATTCACGGATAGCAATCATCCCACGAACTCTTTCCTCGGTTGCTTTTGGAATATTCACTGGAGTCATTCTTGAATTTTCCCGGAAATATAATTGGTCATTTACAAGTGTATAGGAATAATTTTTTACTTCCGGATCTGCAGGGATATCCTTCTGTTCTTCCCCAAACATTATTTCCGGACTTTCTTCCATAAAAATCTGTCCATGGATATTTTTAATTGCTCTTTCCAGCTGTTCTTTTAGGTTTGCTCCTTCAATTGGTATACATGCAGTATCTTTTCCATATGGTCCACTAACCTCTTCCATATGTCCCAGCACCATATCAGGATGATTTACATAATATTGATTTAGTTCAATTCCTTCCTCATTTACTCCGAGATTAAGCCATTCCGGAGTATCATAAGATATCCCTTCCCGTTTCTGGAAGAAAAGAATATCGGATGTAACCTCAGTTCCCGCATTTTCTTTAAATGCATTATTTGGTAGTCGAATTGCTCCCAAAAGTTCTGCTCTTTGGGATAAATATACACGGACTGCATCACTTTTCTTATCCATAGTCCCTTTCGATGTGATAAAAGCTGCAACGCCTCCACTCCGAAGCTGATCCAATGTTTTTGCCAGGAAATAATCATGTATCATAAAATGCTGCCGTTCGTATCTTCTGTCATATACTTGATAATTTCCAAACGGAACATTTCCAATTGCAACATCAAAAAAATCATCTGGATAACCAGAGTTTTCATATCCTGTGATACGGATATCAGCATCCGGATATAGTTGCTTTGCAATCCGGCCACTGATATCATCTAATTCTACCCCATACAATTTTGAACCACGCATGGATTCCGGCATAACTCCAAAGAAGTTTCCAATCCCCATTGATGGCTCTAATACATTTCCGCTTTGAAATCCCATCTGCTCTAACGCCTTGTACATACTTTCAATTATCACTGGCTGTGTATAATGGGCATTTAAAACAGATTCTCTTGCTGCTTTATATTCTGATTCAGTAAGTAGTTCTTTTAACTCTGCATACTCCTCATTCCATCCGGGTTTACTAGCATCGAATACATCTGCAAGACCTCCCCAGCCAACATATTGAGAGAGCGTTTCCTGTTCAAACCGATCCGCCTGTCTCTGGTCATGTTCTAATTGTTTTAACAATTGAATTGCATCTATATTTCTTCGATATTTTTCTTTCGAAGTTCCTGTGCCTAATTGCGTCTCTGTAATATGGAAATTGTCAGAACTGATTGGTTTTCTATTGTCCTGTTTTTCTTTCTGTATTTCCTCTTGAATCTGCTTTTGTTCCTCTGGTGCTGGTCTGCTTTCCAACTGTTTTGACATTGCTTCGTTTACAATATCATCGTATGTAACAACTTCAAGAAGCTCTGCATTTTCCGTTATATACTGCTCAATCGCATTCTGATTGATAAAGAACCGATTTGCTTCTGGATATACGATTAATTTTCCATCTTTGTTAAGACGTACAAGACGGAAACGTACTCCCTCTCTGCCATCTGGATAATGGTATGTGAAGAATCCTATTTCCCGTTCCTCAACATCCTCACTGCTTTCAATTGCAACTCTTATATGGCTGTTATCAGAAGATATCGTTTCCTCTGTACCGAAATTCGGTACACTTTCTTGATCTGCAATCTCCACTTCTTGTGGGGGCTCATTCTGATCAGAAATTTCTTCGGATTCTGCTTTCTTCGGCAAATACTGATTCTTTTGTATCAGAGTTTCGATACGGCGTAGAACCATATTCCACTTCAAAAAAACTTGCTCACAGAATTTCTTTTCAATAACAATCCCTTTCGCATCATGTATTTCAGATGATTTTTCTGCTCCAATAATTGCAGGTGAACGACTTCCTATTCTATATGTATTTTTTAAGAAAGTTATTTTTTCCTGTGCACTATGGGTATCTGTTAAGAACTTATAAATACGCTCTTTTATGTATTCTGCATTAGAACCTCTTCCCAATACAGCATTAATTTCATCTTCTGTAATAAACTGTTGTTCCGGAATATAAATATCAGTGGATTGCAAAACGTAATGTTTTGCATCTGCTGTTAATTCTTTAAATATCTTTCGATATTTGGTATTATCTGATTCTATCCATCTTTTTATAGAAGAATCTGTTTGAGCCATTTCATCGATTGTATCAAACAATTTCATTATCTTAGCCTGTCCTGATTTTGCGGACAGTTCCTGTCGAATGACATCTCCCCATTCTTCCTTATGTATTAACTCTTCTGGTAATATCTCTGCATCTCGAAATAATAATTCCAATCTATTTGCATAAGCATCTTCTATTACCTGCAGTGCATCTATTACGATCGAATTTGGTAAATAATTTTCCTGTTCATACAGATTTATGATTCTTTCTGATGTTTCTTGCCATGTCATAAATCGATCATATGTATCTTGTGCCGATTCCCCTCTTGCAAAGCGTATTCCTGATTGGTCATACCATACCGCTATCTTTCTGTTATTTAGATATACTCCTTTGCCACCAGTACCATATTCTCTGCTTAAAAATTCTACAAAGACTTCAATATCCAATTTATTAATCAAGCGAGCAGCAATCGAATATTGTGTATTTTCTCTTCCCCCACCAAGCCGTAATATCGCATCTATTTCTGAGTCTAATATATAATTCTTATTATTGTCTGTCTCATGCGAAGCAATTTCAAGCTGAATTTGTTCGGTCTGTTCTTCCTCTGACGGAATGAGTTCCAATTGCGTATAATCATCGTCTGCTTCAATCACATCATCCACATGAACCGGAGCTTCTGGTACTGTTCGCAGGATATGATTATCCGGTTCATCCTCTGTAGCATTTTCTTCTTTCTGTGTACCGAAATTCGGTACATTTACATTTGTTTCCGTATCTGTCAGAACTTCTGGTGCAAGTTTCTGTTGTGCAGTTTCCTGAACTATATTTTTTGAATTTCTGATCAGGAAAACAGTAATACCATGCAAAATAGAATTACACGTCTCTGTTGTTGCATATCCTAAATGCCGGAGTACTGAAATATCATTGAAATTTGTGATAAATTGAAAAGAATCTGATGACAGATACATCTCCGGATCATATCCGCATTTTGATAGGCATACACGAAAGATACTATTCACCAGTAATTCTTGAAAGTCATGCTTTAATTGATCCTCTTCTAATCCCTCTAAGTATGTACCTTCAACATCTTCCCTTAGTTCATCCTGCAGATCGTCTATTATGTCATCAACACTTTCTTGAATTAGTTCATGTATCAGTTCTGGAATTGATTCAATCTGCTCTTCTGAATCAAGCGTATTCTGTAAATATTCTTTTACCAAAGACTCGTTTTCATCTGTAACTTTCCAGATATTCATTGGACGTGAATCATATTTTTCTGCGGTCTGTGTTACATCAAAGACATAGTCTATCTTTTCATATCGTCTTTTTGTATGGATTAATCCGATTCCGCAGCTCCCTCTTTTTACTGCCCTATGCATGATTTTATTCCACACGTCATAGGTTGCAACTGCTGTTGCCTTCGGTGCTTGTGCATAAATTAATATCTGATCTTCGAACGCATATCGGAAAATACGTGGTGATGCATCCAGATATTTTTTCCATGCATCCGGACTTTTTACAATTGCTTTAATTGTTTTCTGTGATAATTCTCTTAGCTTTGTTAACGTTGTTGCCATAGTAAATCCTCTCTGTACCGAAATTCGGTACAATAAAAAAGGACTTCTACCGATGAAGTCCTTGATGAATACTCTTTTGTTTTTTCTTTCTGTTTGTTTCCTGTTGTTTTTCTACTGTTTTATCTGCAGATGTCTCACAATACTTTTCCAATTTATCTAATGCATTCTGAATAGCGTGATTTTCTTTATAATGCTGAATCATTTCAACATTTTCTCTGTCTACTCTTCCCAAGTACATCAAACCATATTTTCCTTCATAATCACTGCCATCTTGCAGATCAAATCCTATTCCTTTTATTGCACTCATCCGTTCTGCAGGGATGCTTTCATATATTTTTAATGCTTCATCTAATGTGAGGTTTTCATGGCTTTCCCCTAAGGATGGAAATTCCATACACTCTGCTACATAAAAGGTAATTGTATTCTGTTCTGTCTCTTTGATAACCATATGATTTTTTTCTATATTTTCCAAACGTGTAAGTAATGAACGGGCAGTGATTACTTCACTGTCTATATCAGATTCTTCAGACACAGTGGTAAGCCATTCTTTGAATCCTTCGATATCATTATTTGAAATATTTTCTATGATTTTCTCAACTTGTTCTTCCCTATTTTCAACGTTATCCTTATATTCATAAGAATCATAATCAAAACTAAAATTATCCAAATCTACTGCGAGTTTCTTGATTTCCTGCTGGTCAAGATAGGCGTCTGATTTTTTTATATATTCTGCCAGAGTGATTCTTTCTTCTGCGATAGGGTTAATGTCTACTTTCATGCCTGCTATTGTTAAGCCTGCTTCATTCAAACTATTAAAAAAGCTGTCTTCTCGAATATTCCCACGATACGAAAGTACCACATCAAGATCGGAATTTTCTCTATACAGTCCTTCTCTGCTTCGAGAACCATATACTTTTGCTGCAAGCAGTTCCACTTCATCTCCTAATCCCATTTCTTCCACAACAGCCTGTGCATGAGATAAAACCGTTTCTTCTATCTCTTCTCTGTCCATACCATTTAAAGATTGTTCATTTCTTTCTTTTTTGATTTGCTGCATACGTTCTTTCTCAACGTTCTCTACTTCCATCTGCAGTTCTTCGTAATCAATTACATTAGCATCCTCTATTGAAAGTCCTTCTTCCTCTAACAAGTTTTGAATTACTTTGGTAATCGGAAGTGTATCATCATCATAGACTCCTCCATCTAACTCCCTATATTTTTCATCATAAATTGTATAATCATATCCACCTTCTGTTGTATGGATTGCAAAATAATTATCGTCAATCTTATATGCCAGCTCATCTGGTTCGTGTTCCGGCATAAGTCCTTCCACAGAAATCCCTTTCTCCTGCAGATATTCAGAAATAGCTTCCAATGCTCCTGCATCATACCCATTCCAGAGATCTTCTGCTACAAGTTGCCCTTGCTCTGATACAATAATCCCTGCTACGTCTGAGCCATACTCATCATGTTCCATGAGGAAGAACTTCTCCCCTGCATACTCTCTTTCATCCACTGTATGCCAGGTTCCCTCATGTCCCTCTGCTTCAAATTCCTTCGTATCTGCTGTAATGGTGACTTCCGCTTCATCTATATCTGAATGGTTGTTCATATCAATTTCTGTTGCATAACCTTTTGCTTTTCCCGCAAAATCAACACGCTTTTTTCCTAATATTTCTTCTATTCTACGAGCAGCAATTTCATGACGTACCAAGTCTATAAATCCATTTAAAACTGCCGAATGACTATTGACAATATAATCTTTATTCAAATCCACTCCTTGTCGGATATTTTCTGGAATTTTAATTGAAGCTCCCCATTGCTTATTTCTATCTGAAAATCTTCCATCTTTAAAACGCTGATGCAATGTATTCGCCAATACAAAAGAAACTCTTTCTACGCCAAAATTTTCAATTACAGCAAATGCTCCATTCGGATTCAAATGTGTTCCATCATAGTTCTCTTTTATCGTCTGTTCAATAGCATTTTTACAGTCGATATTCAATTTTCTGGAATCTAAAGATGTATCAGCATCATTTTGCTTTGCTGCCTGATCTAATGTCATGTTGATAATTTCTTCTCTTTGACGTATAAAGTCTGGAAGTTCTGAGAAGCCAACATCGTCCACAAAATATGCTTTCATCTCTCCATTACGTCTGATTACAATTACGTCTGAAACAGACATCGAATGTCCTTCAAATCCTTCTGGTTGTTCAAGATTGAATCGGGCATACAATTCATCCAAAGATTCATTTTCATTCAAATTGTCTCTGTACACCATACGATAATCTTTTCCATCCACAGCTAATCCCATGTTTTTTATGATGTCCAGTCCCATGAATTTATAGCCCCAATCTCCATCTGCGTGATCATACTGATACACCATATAATAATTATCTGTCTGTAAAAACAAATCTTTTTCATCCGTCAATCTTCTTCCTTCTATCACAGATGGATTTGCATCTACAGTAAATTCAAAATCATAATATTCTGGATCTAATCCATTAGATGACATACTGGAATCAATCAACGTTATTTCTGCCCCATGCTGCTCCAAATAAGTAATGTAGTCTCCGTCCCATTTTTCCATATCGAGAGCTGCCATATCATAGATCAATTTTCCCACATCATCTCGTGACATATTTGTAATTCTTATTACTTCCCATTCACTATTGAATTCTGCAGAAAATTTTACAATTACACCACCTGCATTTATCACCTTTTCATCTTCTCCCTTTTGCACTTCATGATTCTTTTGAATCTCCTGCAGCTTATCTACCATATCAGAAATAAGTTGCGATGAAGTATATCTGATTGTATCCATTGAGTTCCTTAATTCTGACATTTCCTTATCGGTTGACCATCCTGCAATATAAGAAAACGAATAATCGGATGTGTCCAATCCAAAACGATTACATACAACATATGCTACGCTTTCCGCTTCTACCTCTTTTGTCATTCGGTCTTTTGTAAGTCCGTTTTCTTCCATAATATCTCTATCATGAAGAATTGCATGGGCAGTTTCATGAACAGCCGTTTTCATTGTTTGTGCATTGCTCATACCCTTCTGTATTGCAATATATTTTTTGCTGTAATATCCTTTTGCACCACCTTCAATTTCCATAAATTGAAAAGGAACCGGTGATAATTCTTCCAGTCCCTTCATAAAATCTTCATATATAATTACATCACCTTCCAACTCTTTTGCTTCTATGGTAGGTAATGGTTCTCCATCCGTTTGACTTACATCAAATACTGTTGTCACTCGGAATCTAGGCAGAATCCGTTCTACAACCTCTGTCTCCGGCTGTCCATCTTCTCCAATCACAATTTCCTGTGTCTCTTCATCCACCTTCTCTATTTCCCGTTTTTCTTTCACCGGAACGGGAGCAATAATCTTAATTCCCTTCTCGCCACGCTTCACATGACGTTGAAATTTTTTCTGCCAGGTTTGATATCCTGCTACGAGTGTTGCATCCGGACGTTGCAACGCAATCAACAACGTATTGTTAAACGAATAATTATGAAATTTTGACATCGTATCTAAATACACATGATATTGTTCAGATGTAAATATCTTTTCTACACCCTCTTCCAAAGATTTCATAATCGTATCAAGCTTTGACTCTTTCGTTTCTTGCCCTTGACCGCCATATTCAGAGCGTTCCATTACTTGCTGTGTCCACTGCAATTTTGATATATCAGAAGCATACTGGATATCATTTCTAAAAGAAAAAATATTATTTTCCCGCAAGGAAAAAAATTCCTGATGTTTCCCTACTATAATGTGATCAAGAACAGGAATTCCCATTAAAGATGCAGCACTTTGTATCTGATCTGTCATTTTTATATCATCTTTTGATGGTGTCAGTGAACCGGATGGATGATTATGTATCAACATCATATATGCTGAATTGGAAAGAATTGCACTTTTCATTGTTTCTCTTGGATTTACATATGTTACGTTCAAAGCACCCATACTGACCACGTTCATGTTGATTGGTGTTAAATTTGAGTTCATGTTTACAACACAGAACAGCTCCCGATCCATCTCTCTTAACCATTCGCCTAAGACCCTGACTGCAGCTTCTGGAGAAGACATTGGTTCTGAACTTAACAATGGCGGTTCTTCTATTAATCGGATTCCAACCTGTCTTAATGTTTCCTGCACTTCTTTATTCTTCATCCGCTTCCCCTCCTTCCACGAAACTGATGGAAAGAAAAATCTCTCCCTCTGTCATTTGAATATCCTTTGTCAAATCCTCAAATGTTGTATTCTTTCTATTTTTTCTCTCTTCGTGATTCATTTTCTTTCCTCGCTCTCTTATGGACGCAAAAAATGTACCGAAATTCGGTACACAAAACATGTTTCTATAATCTAATTGTAAATTTCAAACTTTTATTTTCTTTTTTCTCTGAACTTTCTTTACTTTCAGATTTAGCATTTTCTTTTTGAGTCTCCTTTGATTTTTCTGCAAGACGTTCTTCTCTTTCTGTAGCAAGCTCTAATCTTCGTTCTTTCTGATCATAAAATAATACCTTGTCAGATAACTGGTCTTCAGGACTTACCTCTGTAGAATTTACACTCTGCACCATCTCTTGCAATTCTTTTACTGTCATAAGCCCATTATCAGGGTAGATTATCAGCTCATGTCTTGAAGATGGCAGTAGATAGTAATTATTTTGTAACATATCACCTACTTTTCTGATTACCTCTTCTTGTATAATAATTGCTGCTCCATTGTTTAAATCCTCATTTGTCAAAATGTACAATCCAATATTATCAATTTGTTTTGATTCTGTATTCAATAGATTGTCCGGACTTGCTCCACCGACTGCCAAATAGAATTGCATTTCTAACATATCTGTCAGAAGTGGCCTATTCCAAGACGCTTGCACTTTAATAGCATCTTGATAAAGCTGTTCTTGTGTGATTTCCCAGTGATTTATTAATTTGTCTGTCACTGGTATAGATACATGTTCTGTCTCATTGTCCATATTTATTTGGTACAACACAACATAACTTCCCATTTCTTTTACAATTCGATCAGATGGAATATTGAAAAAGTCTGGATCACGTAAGATGGTCTGCAGATATTTTTTTGCTTCATCATAATCATTTACCAATTCGATTGCCCTATTTGTTTTATCAATCATTTGCTCTTTTTCCGACCATGCCTGTGTAATTTTATTTGCAATATTCTCCATCACAGAAAATATATTTCTATCCTGCGTGAACGTTTCATATGCTTCATCCAGATATATTTTTAATATACTTGGAGAATTTTTCTCTGATATCGTTAATCCCATATGTTTACCAACTTCAATTTGGCAATCTTCAAAGCCAGATGGTAAATGATATTTGATATTTTTTGCAACAAATTGTACAAATTCTTCTCGTTTCATTTTGTCACTCCTCCTTCGTAAAATCATTCATACTGTTGTTTTCCTGTCGACCTTTTAACACATTTTTTTGAAACATAATCATCATTGTAGCGGTTATTTAATGCAACTATTTGCATGTTCGTCTCCTTCCTTTGTACCGAAATTCGGTACATCCATTATTTTCTGATACTCTTGAAGGACACATTCTGAAATTTTCTCCTGCATTGCTTTCCCTGTGGCATAGATCACATCATGATATCCATCCGTTTTTTTATATTGTGGCATATTAATGAAATATCCTTTTTTTCCCTTTTTAATTGTAATTCCATTAATTGTAATTCCTAACAATTGAATAGATGCTATGCCACATATATATGCTTTGGCATTTGGTGGATATCGTGGAACAATCGGACTGATTGAAAGAATCTCTACTTCTGGAAGATGAAAGTCTTTTCGCATTTCTTCTTTAATTTTTTCTCCAACAGCCTTTTCAATCTCTTCTCTTAACTCCTTGTCCGGGACAAGAATATTCTCCCATCTTCCATTACGTTCTCGTCTTGGATAGCTAAGAAAAGAGGTTTCCTCTCCCGTATCTTTATTCTTATATTTACGAAGTTGTATCGAAAATCGGATAACATCTTCTAATGTGACCATTCCATATGCCCATACGTCAGTATCATAAGATAAGTGAATCTCTACTTGGATATCCATCCTTTATTCCTTCCTTTTTTCATTTATCTTTCTTAAACGTTCCATCTGCTCAACAGTCAAACTTTCAAATGCAAATTCTGACAGTTCTTTTATTTCTACTCCATCTTCCAGGCACTTTAAAATGTATTCTTTTTGTTCCTCCGTCAGTTGGTCATTCTTTAAATATTTTGCAATGAATTTTTTTGTCTCCTTTGAAGAAAAAAGATAGTTATGAATTCGTTTTCCCAAACTGATTTTTCTCTCTTCCAGCTGTATTTTTTTCTGCCTAACTTCTACTTCTCTTTCTAAGTATTCTTCCGTCTTTGACTGTTCTTCTACTTGAGTTTCTGAATGTTTTTTGCTTTCTGATTCTGTTTGGTTACGTTCTACAGGTGTTCTAAGTGTCTGCTGTTTTTCTAATACAGCCACTTTTGATTGTAATTCTTCGTTTTTCCGTTGCAAGTCCACCTTTTGCATTTTTATCATTGTTATCATCTCATCCTTCGCTTCAATCAGCTTATTTGCTTTTTCAATCTGCTCTTGTATTGCTTTATCCAGTCCTGCTTCAACAGAAGAACGTACATCTCTATTTTCCTGTAAAATAAAAGAAACTTCCTCTTTCAATGTTTGAACTTCTTTTGATAATGAACTATCCGATTGATATTTTTTCTTCAAAAATTCTGCACGAGCATCTTGAATTTGAGGAATCGTATATCCGGAAAGTTCTAATATTTCCTGATCGCTCATTCCATCTAATGCACAAATGAGATACCACATACATGTTTTGCTATCTTTTGTATCATTTAAAAGTTTTCCAATCAAATCGGTTTTTACATCTTGAAAAATGTCATTCAAATTAATTGTATTTATTTTGTTCTCGCCCATTGTTTCTGCACCTCTTTCTTCTTATTATTTTGATTTGAACGTCCACTTGGTCGTCCCCATTGTATAAAGGATAATGTATCTTCCTCTTCTTCCTTTTTTATACGTCTGATGATTCTTTTCTCATCACGGATAGCCTGTAAGTTTTGTTCCACCTGTTCGTTTTTCTCCCCTCCTTCCAATATTGCATCCGGAAGATATTGTTCCAGTTCTTCTAACTCATCCAAAATTTTTTCAAAGCTATCATCGGATTCTGGCACATGTTTTAACATTTCCTTTAACTCCTGATATCTTATGTACTCCTCATTATCTTGTAAAAAATCTGTACTATATTTTTGATTCTTTAATGCTTTTTCCTGTTCTTTTAATTCCGCTTCTCTGTTTAAAAGCTCCTCGTATGAGTTAATCTGATGCTGATGCAGGTAACTGATGTTTTCAGATAATTGATCAATGTGTAAAAGACTCTTCCGCACTTCCTTATAATCTACTGCATAAGGATTTTCCAAATTATGATATCGGTAAGACACGAAATATAATTTTCGAATTCTCTTTTTTTGAAATTCCATCGTAGTTATGTTTGTTACTTTTTGCATTTTACAAAATCTAATCCGTGGAGTTTTTGGATTTTTATAAACAAATTTTTCTTTTCCTATTCTGGAAATAATCTCTGCATAACTATATCCGATTCCAAGATTATAACTTCTCCAGGCTCTCTTTTGTTCCACAGCCTTAAATGCAAAATATATACCATGCTTCTGTGAATTTCCTTTCCGAACCTGATAGCCGATTTTCTCCATGTTCTGAACAAATTCTGTTTCATTTTCAGAAATTGAACTGATGTAATCAATATCTGCACGAATGATTTTTTTCCATGTCGGTGTTCCTTTTTTATCAGCCTGCCATTGTGCATAGGATGTTCCTTTTCTTATTTCTGAATCAAATTCCAACGGAGGTAATCCATATCTTTCACAAATTGCATTTGTAATTGGCTGAATATATTTTTCCCAGTCACCATTCTCATATCGGTATTTATATCCACTTACTCGATTCACTGAATTAAAAACTATATGTCCATGCATATGTTTCTGATCATTGTGAATTGAAAAAACATAATCAAAATCATCTCCAAGATATTCCTCGCAAAATTCTTTGATAATCTGATATGCAGTTTCTTCATTAACTGATCCTGGTTGAAAGCTAAGTACGAAATGATATCCCTGTCGTCCTTCTGTCTTATCCCAGTCCAGTTTTGTATCCATCATCGTCCGGTAAACTTCCTGTGGAGTTAGTCCCGCATTTCCACCGATCAGTTCGCCATCATTTGTTTTTTCTGGATTCATAATGTAACGAATCGAATTACTTAGATGTTTGCTCCCACCCTTCTTGCCTTGTTTGATGTTCATCAGTTTTGTGATTGCCACGATCTTCCTCCAGTTTTTCAATCAATTTATTTACCTGCTCTTCAACCTGCAGAAGATTTTTTTGTAAATAAAAAATGGAGTCTTGATTTCCATGGCCACTGTTAATTTTTGCAGCCACTTGATTGATGTTGACTCCGATTTTTCGAATTTGATATGTTAAGTTTTTTAATTCCCTATAATATGCCTGCTCTTCTATTTCTTCTCGAAATAATCTTTCCCTGATAAAAGCAGCTACATTTACTCTTCCATCTTTTGTTCCGTATTTGAATTTCCACTTATCAGTTTCCTTGATTTTTTTATCGAGAAATTTTCGTTCCATTTCAGAAAATCGGATTGTATATATCACATCTCTTCTGCTCATGATTCACTTCCACTAAAGAACGTGTGATGATTTTCCTCGCTTTGTTCTGTACCGAAATTCGGTACATCATCCTGAACTGCTTCATTATTTTCTGATGCAATTTCCATCTCCATCGAAAATTCTTCACTGTTTTTTTTCAAAATTTCTAGGAACGTATCCATATTTTTTTCATTGATATTTCCAAAACTTTCATGTACAGCACGAAGAATTTTTTCTTCCTGTTCTCTCTGAATTTTATTTTCAAGTTCCTTTTTCTTAGTCAGAATTTTTTTGCGTTTCTCATCATATTCCTCCAAAAATTTTTCTTTTTTCCCATCCAGTTTTTTCAAATCCTCTGTTACTTTTTTTAATTGTTCTTTCAAATCCATCTTTGATTTACTCCTTCTCTACACGAAAAAAGAGATGCCGATATGACATCCCTTTCCTCTGGTTTTCTAATTATATTTTATCAAATCTGATTTTGATTTTCTAGGTTACTTTAGGTACACTTTTTTAATGGAATGGTTGATTTTCCTCTAATTTTTTGTGATACTGTTGAGCAATGAGTATTTCCATTTCTTTTAATTGTGCAGAAATTTTATGCAGCATTTCTGTACTATTGTCTGCAGGTGCTAGTATTTTTGCTTCTAAAAAATCGGTCGCAGTCGGATATAATTTACGGTTTCTGTTCTCGATCATTTCCACCGCCTGCTCTGATAATCTGAATGTCCTTTTTAATTTTTCCATTTTATTTTACTGCTCCTCTTCTTATTATTTTTGTTCGTGTATGGCTGTTTTGCTGTACAGTATGGCTTTTTGTATGGCTGCTGTATGGCTTTTTTGCTGTACAGTATGGCTTTTCTGCCATCTTGTATGGCATTTCATATGGCAGTGTATGGCTTTTTTGCCATCTTGTACAGCATTTTGTATGGCATTTGCCCTTTTTTGTATGGCAATCTGTATGGCTTTTCGTATGGCAATCTGTATGGCTTTCCATGAATCACCGAAGGTGATTTGCAAGATACGCAAAATGTAATACATTTCACCCTCTTGTTAGGGACGTTCCCTAAGACCCTTTTTTATGGTATTGGAGCAGGTATTTTCCTCTTTTAGAAGTAATCTCACATTTTCCCGGAATTGATTTTTATCAATTTTTTCTTTCCGGTAATTCTCCAATTCCTGCTCCAACTCATCCAATATTTTATCGTATTTTGTCTCTGCAGTCTGGAAATCCACTTTCATTTTTTCTCTATCCGCATGGAATGTGACTGACACAGGAAGATTTTTTTTATTTAAGTCCATGACTGCCAGCATGAGATCAGAAAGTGAAGAAACAGGATGTGCTTCTTCCGAATCACTCACATCAAATCCAATCAATTCTTTCATGCTGCATCCAATTTCTTTGCAAAATTTTTGCATGATTTCTACTGGAATATCTGTAAACTGGTTTTCATAATTTGAATATGCTGAAGGAATCAGTCCTAATCTTTCTGCCATATTTTTTTGTGAAATTCCTTTTTCTTTTCTTAGTATTTTCATTTTTGTTCCAATTTTTAAATACTCTGATAACTTCATTTTTTATTCACCTCTCTTTCAAAATTGTAAAAAAAGAACAGCAGATTTCTCTACTGTTCAGTTCATTTTTCCAATCATATTTTCCTCATTTTCTTTATATTCCAAAATTGTTTTTGTGCGTTCTTTGAAATTAGGCACGTCTTTGTTGTCTTTATTTCTTGAACGAATCTGATATACATAAAAGTTTGACATTGCTTCAACCACCTCAGCTTATTTTTTATATACGACCTAATATATATTTAGTGTACATAATTTCCAAACTGATTTCAACTTTGCAACATCACTTTTTTTCATCTAATTTTCTCGCTATATAGTAACAGGTGATTGTCCATATTGCCAGACACATAAGTGAGAGTATAACCATTCCTATTATATCTAACACTTTCACTTTTCACGCCTTCCTTCTGTTATTCAAATGAAAATCCAAATTTTTTCTCTGCTATGTGATAAGTTACCTGCAGATGTTTTTTATCAATTCTTTCTGTTTTAAAATCTGCTTCAAATGTTACCGCATCTTCTGTTTGTCCAATTTTATCTGCAGGAATAGAAATCTCTCGTCTCAGTTCATTATTCCCATCCAGAAATTTTTGCATTTCTGTTTCCAGATTATTTAAATCGTCATCCGGAATTTTTCCTTGCAAATTTTCCTTTCCTGATAATGTAACCGGAATATTTTCCTCTCCATTTTCTTCCCACGCTTTCGGAAGTTTCTGTTCTTCTTCCCAAGATCTTGTATCTACTGCTTTTGTTTCAGACTCTTTTTGTTGCAGCCAACTTGTTTTGGCTGATTCAGAAAATTCCTTTTCTTCCGTCCAAAAGAAAAACTCATCTGATTCTTTTTTATACGATGTAAACAATAATGTCCCATCATCCAATGTAAAATAAAACTTGATCTGATTTTCTGTTTCATATACATCATTTGTACAAGTTATTTTTGATATTGAATCAAATATTTCATCCTGCTTTAAAAAAGATTCTACTTCATCTTTTAAGTTTTCAATTTGCTTTTCTGAAAAATATGGTTCCAGAACATTCATATTTTCAAATGCTATTTTCTGCTCTGTCTGTTCCTTTTTTTCCGTTTTTTCTACTGTCTTTGCTTTCTCCTCTTCTTTCTTGATATCAATTGTTTTTGTTCCGGATTCTGGTTCTTTTGATACCTTATGAGTATTTTTCTTAATCAAAAAAATTCCACCGGACAAAAAAATGACAAGCAGAATAATTATAATGACACTAATCACAATTCTTTTTTTCATTCTCTTCACCTCACATTAATGCTGCAGGTAGTTATATCCAAGATTCACAGCTTTCACAACTCTTGAGTTCCACTCTGGATGACAGCTCGCTGTTCCCGGATTCGCATGTGACGGATACCACATACTCTGATTTACTACAAATTCTACAACACATCTTCCATTTGCATGTCCATATTGATTACATCCGGCATCATTTTGATTTTTAATATCTCCAATGACACAATGTAACACGTCTCCATTTTCTCTGTAAAAATCAATATAGTCTCCTACCTGTCCATAAAAAGTTGTACATGCAATCACATATCTTCCATCTATGATTGCAAAGCCTTCCCGATCATAATGTTCTCCGCTTCGCTCACGCAACTGATACTGCAGACTGGTTGGACTTGTAATAGAACGCCATCCCATATAGGTATGATAGGTTCCCATTCCGTCTGGAATTTCCACTGTCGAACCTGCAGGATATTCCGGATTGCAATAACCTGTAATATAACTACTCGTAAGCAAATAACTTCTTGAATGAACTGCATCGGAAGTGTTTCCTTCTATCGTAATAACTCTTCCGTTTTCTACATACTGTACAATTCCTATATGTTCATCTGTACCGAAGCAAATAAAATCTCCTGCCTGCGGTACATAATCTCCTGATGAATGAAACCGACCTTTTTCTGTATAGAATCTTCGGTAGCTCGCAACGGATGCAGACTTTGGAACGATTCCATCATCAATATAGCCTGCTTCATTTGCACACCAGGAAACAAAGCAGGCACACCATGGTGTTGCATCTCCGTTTTGAAATCCTCCACCCATTACAAAATTCCAATACTTTGCACCGCTAGTATTATTTTCTTCCTGCAGAGCAATTTGAACAATTCGCTGTCCACCTCCTGCAGAAACCGGATTTGAAAGTAAAGCGGCTATAATACTTAATATTGCTGCTATAATTGAGATAACCACTATGATTGGAAGTATGACTGCAATCAACACTCCTACAATAACAGAGATTAGAGAGAACACCGCCTGTACGATGACTGCAACCAAAGACATAAAAATTGTTCCTATTGTTGCACCTATATATCTTATGCCAGTCGACAGTGTATCCATTTCATGATTATCGTTTTTGATATCCTGCATTTTTGATTCTACGTTTCGGATTGCCTGCTCACTTGCCATTGCGTGTTCCTGCATATAGGATTTGAATTTATCTGCAGCTTTTTTCCCAGCTACCACAACAATGCCTGCTCCAGTAGATGCGGTTCCCGTAGATGCTACACTTGTGGATGCTGCACTTGTGGATGCTGCACCAGTTGATGCCACACTCGTTTGTGCTGTATTCATTGATGCTACACTCGATGCAACACGAGGATCTGTTGCCACTTTCGGATTTGTACTGCTATGCAATTTAGTAATTGCACTATTGACTGTTCCGGTATTATCTAAAGCATTACTGTTGCTTTTCGCATATTTTCTAAGACGATTTTGCAGATTCTTCTTTGGGTCATAAATCGGAAGTTCATAAGTCCCCTGCAAAACAGTTTCCTCTACATGATACAAATCAGATGTATAAATGGATGCCACACTTTTTTCTATCTCTTCCGTAAAATTAATTCTGTCATTTGAGATTCCCGTTCTGGTTTTTAAATTTTTTTTCGATACTTTTATCCCATTTTCTATGTATCGTCTCTTCTGTGACTGTGGCAGTTGATTCCATTTATGAATCTCTCTGCCACTTAAATACTTTGTCGGGTCTATCTGTTCTGCTGAATCTTCTTGCTGTTCTTCTCCATTTCCCATGCTTAATGCAGTCAAATGTTGTTTCGATGTTTTGATGGATTGTCGTGCTGAGCTTAGAGCGAGTGATGTTGCCTTAAATTTTTTTTCATCTTTTGCATTGAGCCGCATGTTATCCAACCTTTCTAAACTTGCCGTCAGATACTTCCTGCAACATTCCATCCATTTCTAATTTCATAAGATACTTCCTGCAGGTTTCTGTATCTTTCTTGAGCAGCTGTTCTACGTCTGCTTGAGATATATCCATGATTTCTGCTATCTGCAGAATCAATTTTTCATCTGTTCCATATCCTGATGGACTGATTTTTATGTCCTCTTCTTCAAATGACAATCTCTTTTGTTCCTTTGCTTTTTCATGGAAGTTTGTGTTATAACTCTTATACAGTGTGTTTTCTTTACTGATCAGTGCATCGAACATGACTATTTTTTTGTTCCATACCATAACTCCCTCTCCGACATTTCCAGTTGATAATGCTTTAAATTCTTTTGAAGAAAATTCCTGGATTGCAGCAAGACTCTGTGCATCCACACCACCTTGATCAAGAAATACCTTATAGGAGCAGTTCTGAAACAGCTCAATCAATGTCTGATTCGATAAAGCTGCAGTCACGTTCTGCATTGCCATCGTTACAATTCCACCGAATTTTCGGAATGTGATAACCGCATTATTAAGCTGTCTTGCACTTCCCGGTTTCTTAGAAATAACCTGTGTTTCATCAATTACAAGATGCGTTGCTTTCTGAAATCGTTTGTTATAATCCATACGGATTGACAGATAATGCAGAATCGTAACCATAACAGCCTCCCAGTTATTTTCTGGTACATTGGACATTCCAAATCCAATCATGCGTTTGTTAAGGCTCACATTCGATGCATGTGCTAACATATCACAGCTACCAATCGTATATTCCTCTAAGCTGTTATATATTACTCGAATGAGTCTTGCATCATGGTCATTATTTACTTTCTGCAATTCTTCATATATCTCTTCTCGCAGCCACAAAAGGGTTGGTTGTTTTTTCAAATTCTTTTTTTCAAAAACCTTTTTGAACATTCTCTCTGTACATCGGCTGATAATAGAATCATGTTCTTGTGTCACATTGATATTTTTCATTGCAGCTGCACACAATGTCTTAGCATACTCTGTCTGAGCAGCAATGAATTTTCTTTGTGTAACAGACGATGAGTTAAATACTTCTTCGGACACTTCAAATCCATTTAAAAAAATGCCGCTTTTTGGTGTAAGGTCAAAATAACTTCCATTGTAATTTTCAACAATATCACGAAACTCATTCTGTGGATCAATAATCATGATATCATCATCTGTAGCAAGCAATGTTTGAGACAGCTCAGTGAGTTTTATCAGCATAGATTTTCCAGAACCGGAAAATCCTACAATGATTCCATGAGGATTCGGCAATTTCTTTCGGTTTCCTACCACAAAATGTTTTGTGGTACGATTCAATCCCATCATTTGCCCTCCTGCTTCAATGACATCTTGAGCAAAATAAGGCTGAAATGCTACAAGGGATGAAGTTAAGAAAAACCTCATATAATCTACTTGTCTGCCACCAATCGGAAGTGCCGTATTCCATGCTCTTAGCTGTGTATAATCGCAGGTTTCCAGAACAACACCTTCCCGTTTTCCGATTGCCTGCATTTCTTTCATACGTCCTGCTAATTCTTCTTCATCATGTGCTGTGATCACAACTAACAAATTTAAAAAGAATCCTTTTTCGTCATTTTCATCAACCTGGTCGATATAGGATTCTATCTCACTTTTCTTTTTCTCTCGTGGATAAGATGCACTGATTGCCGGAATACCTGCATTTCGTTTCTGTTCAATCTCTTCTGTGATTGCCCTTTCGTTATTGACCTGTGCATTGACCAGCTTATCATTTACCAGATCTGTTTCAACCGGAGCATAATCCAGTGTAAGAAATGAAGGATAAGAAACGTTCGACAATGAACGGATAAAACTATCTGAATCTATTGCCTGCCGGTAACGATGCCCGAAAAGAACTGTAACATAGGTATCTCCCATCACCATAAAATTCTGATATTGCTTGATACTTCTCGGCATGATATCGTTTTTCCAGTCCTTTTGATGTTTTTTCTTATTAGACGGCATACTGATATATTCCTGTTGTTCTGGATTATCCGGACAAATCAGTTTTTGGAGTGATTCAAGACGTTCAAACGTATTCAGCTTTTCAATGCGGCTTCCCCATCCGGAAAAGGCTTCCATAATCGTTGTTTCAATCGCATTGAGATATACTCTGGCATTGGTTTCATTATCTGCTCTTGCTGTTATGGTAAGATAACGCAGAGTTGTTACATTCGGATTTGTTTCATCTATCCTTTCATCCTGCCACTGCCGTATTCCTTTCGCAATGGCTGGGTATTCATCTTTATTTTTTTCTGCTCTTATGGATTCTAAAAACTCATCCATACTCTGATATTCATTTGCCAGCGTAATCTTAAATTCTACATCCATTGAATTGAGCCAAAACATCAAGTTCATTAAAAAGGCTTTCTGTTCCCCTACATTTTTATTGATATAATTAATATCTTCAAAAATATAGCATCGGTCATAAACAGCATTTCGTTGTTTCGGTTCAATTTTAAAAATTCCGTTCTCATATACCTTATCAATCTGAAGAGACTGCTTCACATTTTTCGGAACTTTCACAACTGGCATTGTTTTGCTTTTTTTGGATAAAAACAAGCTGTTTCCGTTAAATATTGACATCGTTATTTCTTCCTCCTCTTTTTGGAATTATTCGGCTCAATAATGCATTTTGTATCCATAGTAAATACTCTGTGAGATGAAAGGTTTCTCTCTTCCATCTCACAAGGCAGTTCCTTTGTCTGCATATAAAACCAGATATTTTTTAATGACTCGAGCCATGTATGACCTTGATGCTTCGCCATTGCAAGATATAATATAGGAGCCATAAAAGGAATACCGGCATAAATACAAATATTAATCGCAAGCCCGGTTGCTTTCCATACAATTATTGCGATTGTTCCTGCCACAAGCAGTGCGACCGCTCCATACAAAAGTTCCCTTGCCGTAAAGCCTTTCCATAATTCATTTTTATACTGTTCTTCAAAATCCTTATTCAAATCTATTTTCATGAATTTCCCTCATCTTCTATCTTTACAGATTAAATGTTTTATTAAGGAACGTTGATGCTCCTTTTACTGAAACTGCCATTAAAATCATATAAATCATAGAATTTAATGCTTGTGCAAATCCGTCAAAATGTTCTAGTATTACATTTTCAGCTGTAAATATGGTAACACCTGTCATGATTCTTCCTGCAATAGCTATTACTAATGCAATAATGACAATCTCAAATGTATTTGACAGAAAGCTCTTAACCCAGGCATATGCTGTACCTTCAATTCCTCGTCCACCAGTTAAGGTAGGCATTGCAAGAGGAAACGTTACAACCAAAATATATAATTTGATGTAACGACCATACAATGTAAGCAGAATCAAAAATGCACACACTATTGCGACAATAAAATAAAAGAGTCCAAATACCCAAAAGAATATTCTGGAACCCATATCAATATCCCCGGTAAAGAATGACGGCGAATCAATCATGACCGCCGTCCCTGCCATTGCGGATGCCATTTGAAATATTGTTCCAATGATTCGTAATCCACTTACTAACAATACATTTAAGATTACAACTTTTATTAATGCTTCAATCATAAGTTCCAGTGTCATATTTTCCTTAAAATTTCCCACAGCTTTGAAAAATCCCATCATAATAAATAGATTCAGACTCATAATTCCGATGGATAATGCCCACGGATAAAGCTCCGTCTGTACATAATTCCATGCAATAGCGGAAAACCCTTGTGGTGTCGTCTGCATCATACCGATACATGCAGACATCACCACATTCCATATCGCATTTGCTGTTGCATAGGACGGACTGACTAACAATGAGTTACTGAGAAATTCTGGCAACCAATCTGGCATCTTGTCTCCTCCCTTTTATGCTTTATGCTGCACCGACAGCTGATGTGATTACAGGGATTAACTGTGGCGTGATAACTGCAACCAATCCACCTGCAATACGCTTAAATGCCATCGACTGTGCTCCACCATCCTGCATGTTCATGGACTGTGCCCATTCAAACACACCCCACAACAAATAAAGACTTCCGATAGATGATACGATTGCTGCCACTAAACCATAAATAGTATTAAATCCTGTTTGAATTACAGCGGTTCCTGTTCCTGCTTCAGCCGCAAGAACCGGATATCCAACCTGCAGTGTAATTGCAAGTGACATTATTACTGAAAGCACCATAAATGTTGCTATCTGCTTTTTACTCATTTTCATCATTTTCTTTCTCATCTCTTAATCCCTCCCGATGTGCAGTACCTTTACAAAAATAAAAACCAGTATGATAAATACTACAGCAAATGTTCCAAACCCGGCTAACCCTTTCCAAACACCCGGTGCAATACGTGCCGCAACAACTCCGGCAACAATACTTAATATAAACGCTATTACTACAATTACTTTTGTTTTCCAATTGCTTCTTCTCATGTTAAATCTCTCCTCTCTTATATAAAACTGCAGTTATTCTGTCTCTTCCTTACACGGAAGTCTTCTGATCTTCTGCAAGTCCAGTATCAGAATTTCCGTAATGACATTCTCTGTATCGTTATCTGACAAGTACCGATACAATGCTGTTTCGTAATCTTTATAATGACTGTGTTTCAGATAATCTTTTGACGCACGCAGCCTTTTTGCCACTTTTCCTTTTGGATATTTTGTCAGAAGATAATCCAATGTTTCATTGATATTTTCTGTTTTTTTATACTCCTCTCGCAATTCTGTATAAAACTGTTCTGGAAATTTTATCTTTCTAAAATGCCCTGCATAGTAATATTTTTTTTGTTTTGTGACAAAGAAAAAAGCGATTGCCCCAACTAAGCAAACGCCTGCAAAACCACCGAAGATAATCCCTGTCCCCATATACTGTAAAGCTGTCATATGTACTCACCTCTACTTCTGACGGAAACAGTCACTTACTTCATGTACTTTATTCATTAAATTTTCCGGAGTCATTGTATTACTGAAATATCCGGATGCATATACTTTTCCCTCCTGCTCATCATACCGGAATTTTACTGTCGGATGTTGTGTATTTAATCGAACCAGAAGTTTATCTAATCCCCTGCTTTTCTTTTTCGGAGTCGAAATATCAAAGGCTGCAGGCTGTGAAAATATAAAAGCATAATCCAGATTATTGATGTTTACATGAAGCTGTTCACCATCCTCGGAATGTTTGATCTCTGAGGAAATGTATTTTGCTTCATTTTTGGATAAATAATTCTGTAATACGGATGCTGTCAGTTCTTCAAACACCTCTTCATGTGTTTCTTTTTCTTTTCTGCCAAATGTCGGAACATAAGCACCTTCTGTTGTACCGAAATTCGGTACATCCTCTTCTTTTGGTGCTTCTTCTGTCTCCTCTTCCTTATTCATTGAGATATTTGATACTAATGTTAATAGCCTGTTTTTTTCCTCTTCTGCTTTCTGGATATTTTGTGAAAGCGTTTCTACTTCATTTTGCAATTTCTCATTTTTATCACGCAACTCCTCATTATCCGCTTCCAGATTTTGAAGCTGTTCTTCCAGTTCTTGAATTTTTTCCTGGCAGGCTTTATTTTCTTCCTCTAATGTCTGCAATTCTTCCTGCTCTATCTTCTCTGTCCCACCAAGTAATGATTCAAAAAATTGTGCGGATTCTTTTCCCGGTTCTCCATTCGCATCCAGCATCAAGCCTAACATATCTAATTTATGTTCAAATTCTTCTTTTTTCTGCTGTGCTTGAATCCCTTCATTTTTCGCCTTTTCAAGCTGTACCCGGTATTGTACCTCGGCAGCATCTTTTTTTGCTTGAAACTCTTGTTGTTCTTTCTGTAACAGTCCACGTTCCATGTCTATCTGCTTTCGTTCTTCACATATCTGCTGATACCAGGTCTGTTGGTTCTGTTCCTCTTTTTTCAGTTCCTCTCGTTTCTTTTCCTGCTCTTTAGCAGCTCTTTCTAACTCGCTTTTTTCCTGCTTAATCACTTCAAGTAAGTTATTCAATCCATTCTTCTGTTTTAAATACTCTTCTTCTCTTTGACGGAAAAGCTTCTCCCGTTCCTGGTATATTTCATTCAGATTTTGATAAAATGGATTCTGGTTTGTATCCATATTCATATTCTGTCCTCTCCTTTCTTTAACTTATATATACAGACACAGATTGCAGTTATTGATGTACCAAGTAAGACCGAAAGAATCAGAATTTTTTCTCCATCCCCCGTTTGTGGCGGGATTGTTTTTTGTGTGCTGTTTTCCTGTATGACTTCCTTTTCCTTTGTATCTTGCTTTACTACTTCTTTTTTTTCGTATACGGTACATTTTATAGTCTGATTATACTTTTTCTTATTTTTATCATAATAAGTATATTTGATCGGATAAGTACCAACTTTCGAAGTGTCCACAGCCGTTACATCCACTTCTGCTTTCGTCACATTTGTATTTCCTTGAATGTGATAGATTGTATCCGGCAATTCACTTCCTCTTTCAATTTTGATATCTTCAAGTCTTATCAGTTCTGCTTTTTCCAACTCTTGCTGTTTTATATCTGTACCTGTTCTGAGCATAAAAAAAGCACCGAATCCACATCCGATGCCTAGTATTACAATTACTATCGTTATGATTATTCTCTTCATCGAGTCTCTCTCCTTACAGAACAAGTTTTTCTTTCGTAACTGTACAATTTACAACGAGTCGATATGGTGTATACGCATATCCGGTACAGGTTGACAGTGTAAATGTCTGTATATCTTCCCCATCCATGCTCCAATCGTCTTGAAATACCGGATCGGTTTTATAACAAGAATATACAGACATTATTGTAAGTCCTTTTGTTCGTTCTGGCGTATAAACATATATACTCTGATTTCCAGTCTCATCAATCGCAAGTTCATCAAGCCGTCCGAATATCTGACCAGACACCATGTTATGTCCGAAAAGGCAGATATGCGGGTCTGACAACTTCTCATCTGTATGAGCGAACGTAAATACTGAACCTAAAATGCTGTATGTTCCGTCAAAACTTTTGCTTAAATATTCGCTATCTGTCCTGCCACGAAGAATTGCTTCATCCACACCAATTTGTGGGATATAGAGCCACCCGATAATATCTGGATTTACTTGTTTTAATAAGGCAAAGTCGATTTTCCGGTTCATCGGATTGTTCAAATCCTCTTCTTCTATCTCTTGTGATACAACAGCTTTTTTTATTGCTTCATGGCTTATTTTTGCATCCATGAAGGGCTTATGTTCCCGATATGCAAGGATTCCGAAACACACCGCCATCCCTAATAAGACCACAATAATGAATCTGTATACTCTGTTTCTCATCTACTGTTTCCTCTTACGCATTAAAATTGCACATCCAACTGCACCAATCACACAAACACACGCAGCACCTACATATTTCCACGTATTATCTTCCAGATTTGTTTGCGGTGCAACATTGTTTCCTTTTTCTGGTTTCGGTGTATGCTTTGGCTCGATCACAACATCATACAGCATATTCCCATCCGAATCACTCCATGTAGGAATTGCAATCAATGAAGGTTCAACTGTGTCATACGTTGCTGAATCTTCTGCAGAAATGAGATACACTCCCACTTCCAGATTGTTAAAGACTGCTTTTCCGGATTTATCTGTCGTATTGGAAGTTGTACCCTTTCCAGCTTTTTCGATTAATTTTTCAGCAGCATTTTTTAAGTCATTTGAATTTTCTACTGCATTTAGATCTATTCCAGTATCTTTATATTCCTTTATGAGTACATATTCTCCATGAACAATATCTGCTACTTTTTGACAGTTGATTTTTACATTACTTTTATCAGTACCCGCTTTTCCATCTGTCAGCTCAACTTGAATACTTCCAGTTTTTGCTTTGTCAACCTGCGTTAATATATTTTTATCCGGTAAGGTCTGTTCTCCAGAGGAAGTCGTTGTCTTATCAACAACAAGCTCACTGTCTTTTAATGTCGTTGTATCTGCCGCATGTACAGTTAAGGTTCCGAGAGCTGCAAAAACACATACTGCAGCTAGTACATGCTTATATTTTCCCATCTTCATATGTCTCCCTTCTGTTCCAAAAATACAATCCAAGTGATATTGCAGCAAACATAAATGGAAGAATGAAAAAGATAAGTTCTCGGATGGATGGTATTTCCTGTTTAATCGCATCATGTTGGACTTTCTTATATTCCACACGCTTTCCTGTCACCAGTAATCTGTGTGTATTGATTCCGTATGGTGTACAAGTGACCAGCGTTACTAAATCCTCTCCTGCTTCAATCTGCAGACTGGATACATCTTCCGGCTCTACGATTTGAATCCTGCTCACCTTATATGCAAGCGTTTCATTTCCAGTCCGGATAAAAAACAAATCACCCTTTTTCATTTCATCCAATCGAATCAATAATTTTGAACTCGGCAGTCCTCGATGTCCAGTCAGAACACAATGTGTGTTCTCTCCACCCACTGGAAGGCTTGTTCCCTGCAGATGTCCGATACCATTTGAAAGTGCACTATCATCTGTTCCATGATAGATTGGCAGTTCCACATTGATTTTCGGTATATCCAGACTTCCCATTGTGCCGTTTCCGGAAACATTCAATTGTTCTTGATAACTTTCGTCACTCAAAATTTCCGTATCGGAATTATCTACGATTGCTCCACCCGTCTGATACAGCATATCATTATATGCAGCTGCATTATCCATGATTTCCTGCAATTTAGTATCATCCTTCTTGTTCACTGCATTTTGATAGGTGGCAACGGCATCTGACTGATGCCGCTGCTCGATTACATTCCACATGATCGGCAGACAACAGAGTACAAATCCGATTAGGAATATGACTCTCGTGCCCCATTTGTTTCGCATGTAATCTCCTTTCCTTTTAGCTTAGATTTCTTCGTCTTTCTTACGTCCTTTTGCAATTGCAAAGCTCATAAGAACAACACCAGCTCCAAGCATAACCACAACTGTAGATGTACCAGTAATAGGAAGTTTCTTTCCTACCTGGTTCACGATGGTAATGTTAGCAGAACCATCTTCCACATTTGTTGTTAATGTTTTATCCTCTGATTTGCTCAAGCCATTATAGAATGTCTTGATATTTGCTTTTGCATCAAATGCTGTAAGAGTTTTGTCAGTTGCACTTTCCCCTTTTACATATGTATCACGGGCTGTTGTAAATGTTGCTTTTAATTCCAATTTGATAGGGTCTTTTAATAAACGATATCCGTCTGGAGCATCTGTCTCTTTCAGATAGTATGTTCCACTGTCAAGGCCATAGATATTGAATGTACCATTTGCATCGGATACCATTTCTACTGCTGTATCTGGTTTTGTACCGCCAGTATGGTCTTTCCCTCCGATGGAATCTCTATTGATTACAATATAGCCATCCTGCCCTGATTTTACATATACTTCATTCTTGCAGTCTGCATCGATGTAAAGACGGAATTTTGCTCCATCCAGAACCTTGTCATGGTCATTTGTTTTGATTGGGTTTAATCGGTATGTAAAGCATACTACTGTATCCCATGGTGTATAACCAGTTTTTCCATCTCCCGTTGAATCTGCATCATTTGAGAACTCAAGACGTACATCATTTTCAAATCCCGGACGTCCTGTATTTTCTGCAGCTTTATCATTCAGTGTTGCATTATATGTCAATGTAACACTCTGTCCATAGGTATTTTCTTTTCTTGTATCTACCTCATCAAACTCTCTGTCCACGATTGCTTTCAAGTCTGTGATTGCAACCACGAATGTATCTCCATTCCCTGGTTTTTCTGTTACTGTAAACTCCGCATTGTTCAGAGTATATGTTTTTGCTTTTCCATTTACTTTTCCGGAAATCTCAATCTTGACACTGTTTTTATTGAATGTCAGTGCATCATTCATAATATCATGCCATGCATAATAATAAGTATCAAATCCGTTGATATCCGGCACATTTGATGTGAACTTATATGGTACTGTCTGACCAATCTCATAATCACCAATGTCATTCCATCTGTCTGCATTTGTAATTCCGGCATTTGCATCATCTTCCTGGATTTTCTTTACAATGCTTGGATAATCTGATTTGATCATAATCTGTGCTGCAGGGTTTGCAGTGTTTACCATACACAGTGAACTTGCAGCGTGTGTTCCTTCTACATTTGATACTTCATCAATTACATAGTAACCATACTGCAGCCCATCCAGACGGATAGAATTGTCAGAACGGACATTCTTTACATTTACCACTTCCGGTGCATCATTTAATTTTACAATTTCATCTCTCAGATTTTCAATGAAATAACGAAAAGCACTGTATCTGCTTTCCAATGTCTGGTCTGCTGTAGCACCTTCCACCGGATAATTATTTAAAGACTGAATATAATCAATGACCTGATATTCTGTAACGTCAGCTGCAGCAATTGTTGTTCCTGCCTTTGTAAGAGCTTTTGCTACTACATTCTTCAATGCCTGCTCATAAGTTGGATTAAATGTATAGTTAATAGACTCTCCGCCTTTCGCATTTTCTGCATTGAACAGTTTATATACATTAAACTTCTTTCCTACCAGTGTCTGTCCTTCATTTCCAGTAATATCAATATGTGCCTGTCCACTACCCATTGTAGCAACACCTTTTACTGTACTGTATTCTGTTCCCTCTGCAGCACATACAACAGCCATATCATTCTGGAACATAGACATTGGAATTGAACCAACTACACCTGTAAGTGCAAGTGTTCCAGTTAATGCTAACGCTACTCTTTTTTTATTATAATTTTTCGTTCTTCTCGTTTCCCTTATCCTCTACTTTCCCTTTCTTTAATTGACGGAGCAATGCTGTGATCATGCAGGCAACACCGATGGCTACCAGAATCAATGTGGTATGTGTTCCGGTCTCTGGCATCTGTAATCCAGTCTGGTTTACTACCTTCAGATTCACAATCCGCTCATGCACTGTCCCTTCAATTGCATAATCTCCTGTTGATGTTGTATGAAGTTCTCCATTCACATAATATTCATACTGTCTCTTATCATTGATTTTTGTATATACTTCATATACATAATCATTTCCTTTTGCATCCTTTGGGATTCGATAGCCCTGCGGAGCTTTCGTTTCTTTCAGATAATATTTTTTCTCAACTGTTAATGGCTCTGTGGTCGCAACTCCATTGCTGTCAGTTACTATTTTTGCAAGCTCCTTTTGACAGTCTTTATCTGTGTAGATGGTAAATTCTGCACCTTCCAGTGTTTTCCCTTTTTCATTCACTTTCGTGACTTTCAAAGTATATGGTGCTAACGTATCTTCAACGCTCAATGATGCTGTTCCATTTGGCTGAACTACAAACTGCATGGAATTATCTGCAGCTGTATTAGAGTCCAACGTGATCTTATTATCCTTTGCCACTGTAAATGTCACGATTCCTTCATTTACTGTATACTCGTCCGGTACAGATACCTCTCGGATTTTATGCTGTCCATAGCCTAATGCTTTGAATTTGCATGTTCCGTTTGCATCTGTTGTCACTGTCTCAGTCGTTCCGTCTGGTATCGTATGCTCAAATACTGCCCCTTCGATTGCGTAGTCCTTGCCCTTTTCTTTTTTCACGATGTTCAGATCAAGTGACTGCTCTAATACTTTTGGCTCGTTGTATGTATAAACAAACTCTGAACCATTGTTGTTACTGGTAATCTTGACTGTAAACACTTGTGGATTGATCAGATAGCCTTCGGGTGCCTGGGTTTCCTGGAGTGTTACTGTCCCTATAGGAAATGTTGAATTTCCTGTTGGTGATTTATACAAAGCATCTCCCGAAACTAAAAATTTTTCTTCCAATCTACACATTCCATTTTCATTTGTTTTAAATACCCATGTTCGAGTTGCTGTTTTTCCATCTGCAGCCGGATCAGAATCCGATAATACTCCTGCATAATACTTAACAGTAAACAATGCACCTTCCAGTGGCAATGAGCCTTCCGGCTTATTCATATTGGTCTCTTTGTCCACTTTTCCAAGCAAAACAACGACCGGGTCCGTTGTCGGTTTATCTGATACTTTTAAGGTATAGGTTTCTCCTGCTTTAATCTGAACGGTATGTACTGTTTTATCCAGTGCATACCCTTTTGGAGCTTGTCCTTCCCGAACATAATATGTTCCTGCATCTAGCGTGACAGTATTCGAATCTCCGTTTTCATTAGTTGTCATGGTTGCAACCCATGAAGCATCCGAACAGTTCGAATTTCTATAAATTCCATACGTTGCATCTTTTAAACTATAACAGCTATTTCCGTTTGTAATTTCTGGATTAGACGAAGTCTTTTTAACCTTACAGTTTCCTTTTTTGGGTGCTGATTCTAACCAGACAATATCCTGTGCACTGTTAGGTGCTACACATACATACCAGCTATTCCAGTCTGCATCTGGTGAATAGTTTCCAGTTCCATTGTTCATGATATTTTTTGCTAATTGAAGCATTCTGTTGATTCCTGCTATATAAGAATAGCTTAATCCGGTTGTCTGTCCCGAATAAGCATAACCGACACAAGCATGTGCATTAGCATATACATTTCCACCAGACACATTCGGGTCATAAAAAATACTTCCAGCTGGAAATCCCCCAATTTTGCCATCCAGAGGACCACCAGGAGCACACATCAATAAGATTTTAACCAGATCATTATTTAAGTGATGTGAGGTGAAAACTCCAGACGGAGTTCCACTATTTGGCTGAGCACAATATCCCAACCTTCCAGATACATCAAATTTGCATGTACTCCAACTTCCATACCAGATTGTTCCGGAATTAGGTGTAACTCGTACAGCTGTTCCATCCGCTAAATCTACTGTAGCTATTCCCTGAGAATAATTCTCCCAGTCGTCCATCAAGGTTCTTCCTTTTCCTATCCACTTTTTCAAGTCATCCGGAGCTACATTCAAGTCCTTATTCTCTGCTGTACCATCATCCAGATATTCTAACACTTCCTTTTCTTCTGCCTTCTCATCAGTTGCTCCAACTGTTAGAACCGAACTACTAATGAAAACAAAAACTCCCATTAATGCAATCAGGCGTTTTATTTTTTTCATCCTTATCCTCCTTTCACTGTTTTCCTATAGATTTCTTTTTACTGGCGGTGCTCTGGAATATCTTCCCATACTCATATCCTTTGTTTCCTTTCTTTAAATTTTCGTACAAAAAAAGAACCACCTCTCGATGACTCTTTTCTTGTACCGAATTTCGGTACATCTCATATTTCATTTTCTTGCTCCACAAGATTCTCGTCTTTACTTAAAACATCTTTCTTTTCTGTATCATATGGCATTATTGGTTTATTATCTTTTTGCCCAACCATTTAACACCTTGTATGGCTATTATACATCCTATTGTCCTTATTACGAACATCAGAATATCTTGCTTTCCATTTTCATAAAAAACAGGCTCATAATTAGAGACAAATGCAAGTGCATCACCTATTAAAATAATAGTTAACCCATTCATCAATGTACGAAACATGGGTTTAACCGACTTTTTCAACCCTTTATGTTTGATAAAGAAATAATATAATGATGTAATTAAGCCACATATCATCATAATTATTGCACAACAAAATATTCCTTTAATCATAAGTAGCAATATGTTATCTAATGCTGCTTTCATAATTATTATATTTTCAATCATGAATTTTCCTCCATTTAAATTTGTGTACAAAAAAAGAACCATCTCCCGATGATTCTCTTTTTGTACCGAATTTCGGTACATACATTTTTACTGTCTAGCTCCGCAGGAACAAACATATCCATCTACTACTGTTTCATCCCATGCTGCACTATCCTGCACCCAACGAGTTCCATACACTGCATCATGATGTACGGTTGTTGTTACTGGACGTGTGCCATACTCCGTGTGATATCCACCACCTTCATAAGCTAACGCATGTTGCTCCATATGCCCCCATGGATCTGCTGTACAATCTGCTCCACACACGTTGCAGCATTCCCATGCATAATCCTCGTATGTAGTTACTGTTTCATCCCATGCAGCCTGTACTACATACTGTTCGTTGTGTCCAGTTGCTTCATGATGTACCACATGTGTCTGTGCAACATAATTGTGCTGATGTGTCGGCTTTGAAGGTGCAGGTGTGGAATTTCCCTGATTACTTCCGCTGTTTGTATTTGTTGATGGCTTTGAAGGTGCAGGTTTTGTTTCCGCTGGTTTCGAAGCTGCAGGTTTTGATGGTGTTGCAGTATTGGTTACATTATCCTGCTTTTTATTGGAAGAAGAGCTTTCTGTCTTACTTGAAGTATCTTTCTTTGTATCTTCCTTTTTTGTTTCTTCTTTCTTTGAGGTCTCTTCTTTTTTCTCTTCTTTTTTCTCTTCTTTTTTCTTATCTGTTTCTTCTTTCTTTGTATCGTTTGAAGCAATTTCTTTATCTTCTTTTACTTCTACTTTACTATCATCTCCGACAACTGCCGAACCATTATTAAGCAGATCATCCGCTTTATCTTTATCTGCTACAGTGACATCTACTGTATCTTTGATGGTATTCTTATCACTTTCCTGCTTATTATCAGTTGTTGTGTCTTTGCTTTCCGTATCTTTACTTTCTGATGCATTTGTTTCTGTCTTAGTGTCTTTCACTTCATCTTTAGCTGTAGTCTCCGTTTTATTGTCGGCTTTGCTTGTCTCTGTTTTCACTGCAGATTCCGTTTTGGTATTATCGGTTGTTGTCTCTTCTTTCTGATCAGCAGTTTCATCTTTTAGTTTCACTGTAATTGTAAGCGGATATGTTCCTGCTTTGGTTGAATCCACTTTGCTATCGTCTACTGTGACAGATTCTACGTTATCTTTTTGGCTTTCTGATACCATACTGCTTACGGCTTTTTCCATATCCAGATTTTTTGCATCTTTTACAATTACAATCTTATCCGCTTTTTCAATATATTTTTTGATAGCATCATGATTTGATGTTGTTTTCTTCGTTGTTGCTACTGTTGTTGTCTGAACTTTTTTACTTTCTGTTGTTTTGTTTTCTCCACATCCAACTACTGATGCAGAAACAACTACGGCTGCTAACATAATTGCGACTATTTTTCTCTTCATTTCTCATTCTCTCCTTTTCAGTGTCTCTTTGTACCGAAATTAGGTACAACTATCTAAATTCGTGGTGCTATATTTTTCACCTTTTTATGCTTTACTTCCGATACTGGAACAATAAAACCTTCCATGATCTTTTTATATTCTTCTTGTTCACTCTTAAAGAAAGATAATAATTTTTCATATTCTCCTTGTTGCTGTGCAACATTCAAGCACTCATAATATTCTGCTTTCCTTGTATCTTCTATAATCACCGGAGCAATCCGATTCTTTAAACATTCCCTAAATACAATGATTCTTCCAACTCGTCCATTTCCATCTTGAAAAGGATGTATTTTTTCAAATTTTGCATGGAATATGGCAATATCTTCAATGGTATGATTTTCTTTTGCATTATAGGATTCTAATAACTCCTGCATATCATCTTCTACACATGCAGGAAGAGAAGTTTCTATATCCGAAACAGTATTCATTCTATTTTTATATTCCCCGACTGGATAACCATTCGCCAGATCCTCGAATACTCCTGCTTTCAAGTAATAGTGATACTCTTTAATCAATGTCTGACTCAGTGTTTTATCATACGTTTTCAGCATATGATTAAACATTGTAAAATGTCCCGTCGTTTCCTCAATATCTTTTGTCCGAAAGATTGTACCATCTGCTGTAATCGTTCCAGTTTCAAAAATAGATGCTGTCTGTTTCTCTGTTAATGTGCTACCTTCAATCTTATTTGAATTATAAGCTAACTTACGTTGTGTATAAGCGTAAATGCCACCTCTGTCATTTTTCTCTGATTCTATCTCAAATCGTTTTAGTAATAAATTCACCAATTCCTTTGTTTCCACTTTCTGCTCACCTTCTTATTTCTTATTTAATTTGTACCGAATTTCGGTACAACATATTCTATTGATAAGTTGCTTTTCTCTTGTTGTATTGCTCTATTTTCCGATGATATTTTTTGATATATCGTGCTTCGGCTGGTTTATCATATTTTTTTAATAGCCAAACGAAAATAACTATACTTATTCCACATAAACTATATCCTACAGTAGCGTTTAGCCAGTCTAATGCACTGGAATAAAATTCTAGTGTCAAGACTGTACCAAGTCCACTCCATATTGCCACTTGTGATACTGCTATAAGAATCACATCCTCTTTTTCCTCTTGTTTTTTCACAAATTCTTCAAAAGTTTCTGCTTTTTTCATCTTCAATTTCACCTTTCCTTGCTATTACATAACGTACCGAATTTCGGTACAACATAATCTATTGATAAGTTGCTTTCATCTTATTGTACTGCTCTAATATTATACGTGTAATCTCATTATCTCCGCATTCTGCATCCGGATGAAAAATACTTAACAACGCTTTTTTTCGCTTAGACAACCTTTCCAATGAATCGCAGTTTTTAAAGACATCCACCTCTTGATTCGTTTTCTTAGAATGATTCAGTTGCCACTCTGCACGTTCATACAATAGTCGGAAATGATTTTTTTCTTCTTCCAGCTCATCAATTTGTTTTCTTAATTCTGGAATTTCCGTAGAGTGAAGAAGACTTTGTAATTCCCGGATATCTCCCTTAGCAATATCATTCTCAAAAGTAAGCTGTTGTACTTTTCTCTGCCAAATATTAGCATTTGACACTAAATCGTTATATTCCTTTTCTTTATTTTTTAAGTTTTTCTCCAACAGACTATTGTAGATTCTTAAGTCCTGAATATTCTTTTCTAAACTTTCACATTTGCATCGGTATATAGATTCACTATGTGTAATTCTTTTTAGATCTTCATTTTTCTCGCTATGCATGTGTATATCCTCTGTTATAAGAATTCCCCATGCCATGATCAGCCACATCATCCAATAAACCCATTGGAAAGATATTAACGAAAGGACACTGAATACCAACATGCAAAGAGCAAATATCAATGGTATTATCTTTGAAAAAATAATGGAGGAGGTGAATCTTAAAAAACAACAAACGAACCACAATCCAACAAAAACCAGTAGAATATATTGTACTTTCTTATCCATGATATTTTCATGTAAAAACATTAGTTTTAAAAAATATTTTATAAAGAGTTCCTTCATGCTGTTCCTCCTCTCAAAATTTTTAACATTATTTTCAAATAATTGCGTAAGGATTTCTTACTTTCTTTGTCCATATAATAAAGGAAGTACTTCGCACGTCTCACCCGGAGCTTATGCGTTCGGTCACTGGCAGGGCGGCAACTACTCCAGATTCCATATAGTGCGGGGCATGCTTATCTGGATTTTGCAGGTAACTGCCCTTTTCTAATTTGTCTTTATCTTGTTCCTATTCTGTTTATGGTTATTAGTTCTGTGTTCTCTTTTTTCCGCATATAGTACAGTAATAAGCTGTTTCCGTCTCTGGTTCTACTTGAATCGTTGTAAACGCTCTACTGTCCTCTTTTTGATGTTTTGATTGTTCCTCAACAGATATATTCTTTAAATGTTCCTCAAATTCTTCACTCGTTCCTACAAACTCGCATTCAGAACAATTATAAATTTCTTCATCATAAGTATATCCTGGCTTTGTGGTAACTGTCATTAACTTATAGTCGTGTTTTCCCGTTGAGCAAACATTTGTTTCTACTGTTCCGTATATTTTTTCTATTTCATAGTCAACTAATTTACTAATTACTAATAAAATACTACCTACCGAAACAATCCACAGTACAATAATAAGCAGCACTATCTTCAAATTCTTTTTCATGAACTTTTTCCTCTCTTTTAATTGAAAATAATCTCATTTTTAACAATTTCTTCCGCCTGATGTCTGATCTGGTTCATATGTCTTGTCCAAGCCATTCCATCTTTTGCTTTATCCGGTGCCGGGTCATTTTTTAACAGTTGTTCTTCTAGGACATCCATTCGATCATCTGCGTTCTTCTGGATATCAATCAAGTGTTGATTTAACTCATCCATCAAAAGCATGGAAGAATATACTGCAGGCTTATGTTCCTGGAGATATCTCTTTCTCATCATTCCCCATCTTCCAATATATCCATCTACCTTATCCAATGCGAGATTCGGTAACAGAAATTCGCCTACTTGAATGTATTCCAATTTAGGAATCCCATCTTCATCATATTCTGAATTATCAACATTTGTCATTTTCTTCTCCATCCTCTTCTCCTCTCTGTTCAGCCTTATTTGCTGATTCCTGTTTCATCTTTTCCATTCCAATGACATAAGCCATCAAACGTTTGACAAGGGGTGATATCTCTCTTGTTTCATGTTCCCATGATTGTAATGTACGATAAGGGACTTTAAAAGCATCACAAAACTCTTGTCTGCTTAATCCGGCTTCTTCTCTTATATCTTTTATATTTGTTTTCTCTACTTCACCTACGACACTATCAATATCTATGATTATTTTTTTATTATCTTCCATTCGTATCACCATCTTCTATATGTACAGTGTACATTTTTTCTAATTTCAATATATCATAGATAACAGAATTTTGCAATAAGCATTATGTACACTGTACATATTTTATTGGAATAAAAAAAGATTCAATCAGTATTTCCAATCAAATCTTTTTCAATTTCCATTTTGCTAATTATATTATAACAAAGACATTTTTATATATCTAGGTTACTTTAGGTACGCTTTTTTCAGAGCCATACAAATACTTACTTTAATTTCTCAGTTATTTTACAAGTATGCTTCTTCAGATACGTGGAACATATTCTTTTACTACACGCTTTCTTTTTCCTATGCTCTTTTCTTCCGCTGATACAATGTTTCCTCGCTCTTTCTGAATTTGATATGCTTTTGAAATAATGTGCTCTTTTCTTTCTTTAAGCATAGTCAAATAAAATTGTTCTTGCATCATTGACATAGGTGTGTTTTTAATCACATTTTCTATTTTGTCCATATTCAAATGCTCCGCTACATATTGTAGCCCTTGAATACATTCCATATTTTTTGTTTCAGTCAAAAACTCATAATAATTAATTTTCTTATTGTTAATTTTTAATGCTGAATTTGGAAAAACATATAATCGACTTTCAATTTCTGCCCTGCAGTGAAGTATTTTTTCCATTTGTGTGTCTGTTAACTGTGGATACAAACAAGAACCATTATCATATACTGGAGCAATTCTTGTATCCCTTGTTAACTCATTTACTATAATACCCCAGTTCCCGTTATGTCTATCAAAATTCCCAAGAAATGCATCCGCTGCAAACATTCTCCAAAAATGCTGTCTTATTTTTCCCACCGCATATAATTGCTGTTCTTCTATTGATTGAAGCACCTCTGATAATTCTGTTCCGTATCCACTTAAACTACTATCTATACATGCGTTTTTTATCATTGCAAAATTTACAATTCTTTCTCCAGAATCACAAAAATCTTTGCACGCAACCACTGTCTTGTCATTATATAATCCTAATATTGTCTCTTGTGTTTCTATATCCAATGTTCGATAAATAGAGCTTGCAATATGTTCATTCAAACAGCCATTGGAATAATGCATTTCTGGATTCTTTCTTGCTAATGCCGGAAATTTTAGCATATATCGCTCACCATTATATATTACACATATTTTTTTCCCATTTGCTCCATCATATACTCGTAGAGGTTCTATCTCACAATTTGAAAAATCAACCATCTGCTTCACACCCTTTCCATTCCTAAGTACATTTCTCTTAAATACCATGCATGGTCTTCTGATATGACTCCATCCACATATGCTGAATTAATAGAACCATATAACTCACACCACAAACAATCATACGGATATTTTCCTTCTTTCATAGCATCCAGATCATGCTGCAGATATGGTGGCAGATTCACTTCATAATATTCTTTCTTTTCTAATTCTTCCATTTTCTCACCTCTGCTCAATCATTTTATCAACTTCTGGTAATTATAGTATAACAAATGTATTTTTCTTTTTCTAGGTTACTTTAGGTACGCTTTTTTGATTGTAATTATTATATTTGAGATTATCTTGCAAAAGATAGATTGAATATATGGTACATAAAATAAAGTATGAATACAGAATTAATATACTGGTTTGAGAAATTCGTAGTATATGGCATGGTTGAGAGCTTTGTAGCTTTTTTTGAGTGTACAAAAATAGACTTCTAGTCGTTGATTTCTACATCTGCATTAGACTAACATCCAAGCCTTTGCACGAATTATACTTTTGTTTTGGACTATCCATTAATTTTCTACATAATTTTTAGACCATATAATACGATAAAAAAATAAGGTTCTTGCATTGAACCATAAGTAAATAGAACGCAACTCTGTATTTTTCTGCAAATTCTTTGATTTTTTCAAGATTGTTTTCCATGTTTCTCCGATTACAACATTTTTTTATATTTTTTGTACCAAAACGAGACCATGAACAGGCTGTTCATGGTTAGTTATCCAATTTAAGTGCCTGTCTAAGCATCTTATGGAAATATTTGATGTCAAACAGAGTACTTTCTTCTGCATGATTATGTAATACTGTACTGAATACGGAAAGCACATCTTTTCCCATTTCTCTAATGATTGAACGATATTGGTACATTAATTTTCCTAGTTCAAGAGCATCTTCCTGTCTTTTTCTGGCTAATTGTTTACGTCTCAGTAATACAGTTCCGATATACTCTCGTTGCTGATCCACAGCCGTATTATTGCTTATGTAAGTACTTCTCTTTCCTTTTATAGCTCTTTTCGGCTTCTCAAACAGTTTCCCGCCTAAAAATTTGATATAATATTTTCCATCCTTTATGTGAACAGAAAAATATTTACGCAATGTATGAAGATATATCTGGATGATTCTTTTAGATACCTGCAGGGCTTTACAGTATTTTTGATAGAACTCTTCTACTCTAATTACACGAATCCCCTTATTTAAGGCTGTGGAACGCATTAAATCAAGCAGCATATATTTTTCATGTGCTTTTAGCCGGAAGAACTCTTTACTCTGAAAGATTACTTTATTAAGGTCGATATAATCTGGTTTTTCTTGATTCACATATGCTTGATTTTCAACATGAATATCATAATCCCCTTTCACATTTTGCGTATATGAAAGTAATTTTTTCTCACTTAAAGAACGCAGAACGTTATAAAACGTCTGCTTACTTTTAAATCCCAACAAATCCATGAAATACTTATAATAAGCTCCAACAACCTGTCCTTCTTCATCTTGATAGCGTACACACTGGAGAAAAATATTCATCTCTGTTCTGCTGACATTATTCAGTTTTAATAATGTTTCATAAGCAAGCTGCATTATTTTTCTCCTTCCGTACTTAATTTGTACCGAAATTCGGTACATCGCAAATCGTTTTATTTATCCATTTTGCTTCCGTTTCTTTCTATAATTTCTTCTAATTCATAATCGTATTGTGCAGTGTGCCAATTTATAGAACCTTTACATAGGCATAATGCAATCATGGTACAAGCAAAAATTATAACAATTAGTAATATTCCTATATTGTACATAGCTTTCCTATTTTACCTCTATTTAATGGTTACCTCTGATTTCTTTTCAACAGACTCTTTTTCCATGCTTTCATTTTCGTGTTTATTCTGTTGCTCTTCTTTCACGTCTTCGTTTTTTCCTTCAGTTATAGGGAATATACAAAAGAATCCTGCAAGGAGAAAACATATGATAACCAATATAGTCATTCCAAGTGCAAATTCTTCAATGACAGATGGATATACGCCCACCTTATTTTTCCAGAAATCTTTACTCATCACAAATCCATAAAGTAAAAAATCTATTATTATCACTACCATTATCAATACCTTCTTGTTCTTCATTTTTTCTCTCTCCTTGATATAAAATTCAATGAATCTGATCATGTGCTTGCTTCATTTTCTTTTTTCCTATTATTACTATTATGTACCGAATTTCGGTACATTCTCTTTAATGAAATGGTAATTCTTCATCTATATTATCTGGAATGTTCATAAAACCATCATCCGATGAAGCACCTTCTTGTGAAACATGTGCGTGAGCACTTGCACTCTCAGATTTGCTTTCAGCAAATTCCTGCTCTTCTACGATTACCTCAGTAGTGTAGACTCTTACGCCATCCTTATTTGTATAGCTTCCTGTCTGGATACGACCGGAAACAGAAATTCGCATTCCCTGGCGAAAATACTTTTCGGCAAACTCTGCTGACTTGCCGAACACAACACATTGTATAAAGTCTGCTGTTGGTTCGTTATTCCTTTTAAATCTTCGTTCTACTGCCAACATATACCTTGCTACTGCAGTTTGGATTTCTCCGGATGAGTATCTTATTTCTGGATCTCTTGTTAATCTTCCTACTAATATTACCTTATTCATATAACTCTCCTTCCTGTACCTAAATTCGGTACATATAAATTTAAGCTCTCTTGTTACTTCGAAATTTTCATCATTATATCTGTTACACTATTCTTTCTCCATTTCTATGTACTCCAAAGAATCCGAATATTTTTTACTGCATAACCAATTAGTCCACGGACTTTTAGCCCAATATTTCGATCGATATACAGCCGTATTCCAATCGTATACTTTCTGAATAACTTCTACCTTTGAAATATTTTCATACTCACTATCAATTACCTGTAGTTGCCTGGTAATAGACTCGTATTCCATCTGTTTTGCATGAATCTGGCTGTCAACAATTGTATGATTAGTTATAGCAACAAGACCAATTATCACACCCATAATCACACCTACTGCTATACTGCAGGAACCTAATAGGACCAGTAGCGGCCTAATACAGTTAAGTAGCGGCTTAATACAGTTATCTTCTACAACTAATAATACAATACCAACAATAATCACACCCATAGTTATATAAGTCAAAATCATCACACTTCACCTTACCCATCTCGATTGTTTTATATCTAACAATTCAGCTCTATCTTGCAACCATTTCTTTATACGTTCAATTTCTTCATCCATGTTTGGTTTTTTCTCTGGTTTCCAGTCGGCTCTCATATCATGCAGTTTTTCTTCCCAAGATTCAATATCTCCATCAATGAAAGAAATTTCTTCTTCATCATATTCTTCTGGAGATTCTTTTGCTCGTTCCTTATCGTATTCTGCATATTTAATACAATCCAACAGATCCCTATAGTCCTCTGGTTCATATCCATTACAAAGCAGATGACTTAGTAATGTCTGTTCTGGAAACATTCCGAAGCAGCAACGCTCAAACCACCTCTCTGCACAATCTCTTTCATCACTTCCGTTAGAATATGTACCGCCCACTAAATCTCCTATAAAATTCTCAAGCAGTTCCCCTATAGTCAACCCATACTCTCCACATTTTTTGGTCAGTCGGTTACAGTCTGCGTCCGACAATTTCACTGTGATTTGTCTTTCTTTTATGGTTTCGATTTCTTGATTCTGTTGTTCTCCTACGATTGGCATACTCATGTTTCTTACCTCGCTTTCTTATTTTTGTACCGAAATTCGGTACATATTTATATTATTTTTTCTCTGGAAGGTATCTAGTTATTACTTCATCCGGCTCTGTTGCTTCTGGAATTTCATCGAAGAGCACTTTCCGAACACCTTTTATACCATATTTAGTTCGTATTACTTGTACAGGTGTATTAAGTATATCAGCAATACTATCTTCGCCTTGTTTTACGCGATCCAATAAATTTTTCGCGATAAATTCTCTTGGTAGCTTTGAAAGTGTATCTAATGCATCTTCTACATTTTTAACATTTTCAATTTTTAATAAATAGTATTGCATATAATCATTATTGATGATTATACTCATTAATTGTTCGTTATCGTTACTGCTCGTCTGTAGACTTACGCAATAATAGGTTTTACTCTTCGCTACATTTTTAATCGGAACCTTAATGTATATCCTTTCTTCAGCTGATTTTCCAAATTTTATTAGCAAAATAAAACTCAAAATGCATATAAACCCTACGCAGTAGCCCATTATACCGACGCCTTTATTTGATATCGTATTTGCAAAATGCCCCCCACAAAACCCTAACATAGTTAACAATATAAGCAATAGTTCATATACACTATCTTTCTCTTGCTGTTCTCTCACGAGTTCCTCGAACCTTTTTTCTTTCACCTTTTTTCTCCTTCCATTAGCTTATGACTCTCCGTATGACTCTTTTTCATATTTCCTGATACCTATCCAGATAATTGACAGATAAACCAAAGCAATACTTGAAATACAAGATATTATAAAAAATATACAAGCTATGGCATCTGCTGGTATTATTGTGTACACTAGAAATAATGATATAATCATTATAAAAGTGGATATAATTCTAGCGATAAATATCTGTTTCTTAAAAATCGGATGCTCTTTTACATATGCCTTCGCTCTCTCTTCGTACTTCTCACTATTAACCATTACACGGCATATAAGCCAGAATGTTAAAATTCCAAAAAACACATAAAATAAACATATTTTAGTCATTTGTCCAATCATTTTTTGACCTTCTTTCTTTAATACACTATCCTTAAATCTTAATCTCTCCCCAAATGCTTTACTTTAACTTCTTGTAGCTCTGTAATTGTACCGAAATTCGGTATGTTAACTCTCATTACAAATATTTCTGATGTGGTGGAGAGGATTTGAACCTCCGACAACACCTGCATAGTTCCTTACACGCTTTTACGATGCTATGCAGGAGTGCTACTACCAGACTGAGCTACCACCACAAAATATGTTTGTTTATCTGGTGACAGAAACCAGTGGATTTCTGCCACCATCAACCACACATACGTGCATATATACGGCAATTGCATCGTATATATGCAGTCCACCTTGTGTCTTTGAGACTACGGACTTCACCAATGGATTCATGCAGCAACTCCGCAAGGTGGGATATATTTCTAAGTTTCATCACTTGGGTTATGATGATTATTAATATCCTGATTTGTTGTCAGCAAAAGTCTGATTCCAACAACCAGAGCTGCTCCATACAACCCTATCTGGATTGCTAGACACCATAGGGCATCCGGCAGATACTCTGCCAGATGACCTAATGACAATAAAACAATAAATATCACAAAGTTTCTTAATAATCCTTTTATTTTGTTACTCATTTTCACCCCTCCTAACCAAATATTGGTATCATTTCAAGATTTAAGAGTGAATATCCCTTTTCAATACCGGCTTCCTGCTTATTAATATATGTGATTGTAAATTCAATTGCTTCTGTATCATATCCATCTTTTCCAAATGCATAGATATCAATCAATTCAGCCTCTTGGTAGTTATCTTCTTTGACTAATACACATCTCTGTTGACCAGATATTAAACGTTCATAAGTCTCATAAGATACTTCCAGTTCCTTTTTTTTGTGGAATAGCTTTTTCTTAGTTGTTCTTTCTTGAACAGCCACTTGATATGGTGGAATTACTTCTTCTATAAGCTTCACAAATCGATTCCATGTGATTTCTTTCCCATTGATGATGATTGTTTTCGAAGTACAGTCGATATCTATTGCGGCTATATGTAATCCCATGCGTGATTTTCCATATTTTTCTATTAATTTCTTGCATGTTTCCTTCCGATCGGGACTATCTATTTTTTTTATATCAAGCTCATTATATGCCGTTAAAATCTCATTTGATGTAGGCTCCAACACTTTTTTCTTGTATGCTTTTAATTCCTTATCCGTTTTATGACCTTCCTCCAATGCCATATTTTGTGTTTCCTCCGGCATACTTGCCAATGTTACAGCTGCAGACTTATCAATCTCCCCTTTTTGAAATTCTTCCATTGCCGTATCTCCTAAATTTTTTGAAATCGTCAGATATTCCCCTACTGTAGATTTGCTGAGATTATATTTTTTTGCAAGGCGGTCTACCATACGACCACCTTGAATTTCTGGAAATTCTTCCGGATAATTATTGATCAGAAACTGCATCCGCTCCAGCTTATGCATGATTTCATAAGGTGTTTCCTCGTGATGGCAATTACTACTGTATATCTGAAACTCTGCCTGTACATCACTGACGTTCTGTTCAAAGCATGGTAGAAACTCAAATTCTTTTTTTCCTCTCTCCTCTACCAGTAGTTTACAAGCTGCATGTCTTTTATGACCTGCAATGATTTTGTATTCGTCTGCATCTAATTTTTTGACCAATAAATCCTGCAGAACGATTCCATCTGCTTCTATAATGTCAGCAAGTCCCTCTATCTCTTCCTTATCTTTTGCATCACAGTATTGTTTTTCATTTCTCACAAGCTTCGTATAGTGAATCCACTTCGTGATTCTCTTTGGGTGAATCTTCTTTTTTACTTCCTCTTTTGAAAATACATTTGATATCTTAGCCATGATTTTCCTCCTATGCTTCTACCAATTCTTTTGCCAGTTCCAGATAATCTTGTGCTACACAACTGAATCGTCTGTGTTTCAGCACTGGTTTATATAGATTCAGTGCATTATCTACAACTGCAGAGCGGCTCACACAAGTATCCATAATCGGGTAATCATGTTTTCCTATTAGATCTGCCATCGTCTCTCGCTGTGCTTTTCCATTGGCAACCATATTCGCAAAAATCTTCCATTCCATCTGCTCATTGGCAAATTCATTAACAAAATGTTCTACCAGAGCAAGATTGTCTCTACAGTAATTGTCAAATTTGATTGGTGTCAGCATGATATCTGCAACATGAAAAGCATTTTTTGTTAAGCTGTCAAAAACTGGTCTGGTATCGATGATACAATAGTCATACTCTTTTTCCAGATTTTCAAATGCATCCTGCAACTGATATTCGCCAGAACAGTTTTCATTTGCTGAACCTCGTATAATATCAATTCTTTTGTATTTTGTTCGATAGATACAATGATTGATTTGTTTCGGATTCTCAAGTACATCCTGCACTGTTTGTCCAGTACAGTTTACTTTTGCGAAAAATCTAGTACTATTACACTGAGGATCTAAATCTATCAACAGTACCTTTTTTTCAAGTGACATCAAACTGTATGCCAGATTAATTGATGTTGTTGTCTTTCCGACTCCGCCTTTTAAGTTTGCAATTGCTATTGTTCTCATGTTTTCTCCTTTTCCGTACCGAATTTCGGTACATTGTATGTGTTGTGTTGATTTGGTTTTATATATAACAGTTCATACTGTCTATATCAATTAATTTAATTCGTCAAGTTCGTAATCCATCATATCATTTTGGATTTCTAATATCTTCCGATACTCATGACTCCATTTCCATACCTCTCTCATAGCTTGAACAAATGTTATTTCTTTGGCATGATAGTAAGCTGGACAATTCAAATATTCTTCCCATAGTTGTTTAAATGAGTTAATCGAATCTGTAAGACAATTGCTATACTCCTCTATGGTTTCACGGCAATCAGCGTCAAACTCATCCTTTGTTTTGAAAGCAGTCAATCCAGTGCCGTTTTTTATTTGTTGCCAAGAATAAGCTTTTCCGCTAAGTGCACTGATTACCATTCCTGTCTCAATCTCTTTTCTTTTTTGCTTGATCACAGCTTTATCTTCTTCACGATATCTTACCATATCAAGAACATTTTCTGTTCCATACTCATCCAAAAGAAACTGTAAAAAGCTAGATCTCTCCCCACAAACAAAAGTTGTTTCCCATTTCCATATCTGCTCCATCATGTAATCTTCCTCCTAATTTTCATCTTCTTCTATTTCACTTTGTAATTCGTTTTTTAGCTTGTTTACTCATATTTCTCTCATCGTATTATCCGGATAGAATATCATTTAGCGTCATCTGTTCATATTGATATTCTTTCTCAACTTTTCTTCTTTCTGGTTTTCCAGAAACATTCTCTTTTCGAATATGTACGATTTGCGCATTCGTTAAATCACTTTCATATAGCCGTTGTATATCTCTAATTGCCTGCTTACGAGTTTCTTCGAATACTCGATGATTCAAGCCTATATCTTGTTCCACTGTCCTATATAATTCACCTTTCACATAGAGCCGATCTATAATATCGTGTTCTTCTCCGGTCAGGGTCTGAAAACATAAATACAATCTGTGGATTCCTTCCGCATGTATTGTAAGAACATACATTTCATCGGCTAACTCTTCTTCCTGCTCATTAATAAGGTTCTGATACTTAAGATATACGTCCGCAAGGTCTTTATGTGTTCCACTCCCTCGCCCTTCCTGTGATAGATCTATCTTGGGATAAGATGCCATTTCAATAGATTGCTGTTGTACTTCATCTATTTTTTTTCGAATATCAATCACTTGTTTGTGTATTTGTTGGGTTAGTTCGCTGTGATGTCGAAGTACATCTTTAATTTTTTCACTATCCATTTTCAAAAAAGTGTTTTCATCTGACATCGGAACAACCCTCCCTCCATCTTGTACCGAAATTCGGTACATTATTGCAGCTCATATATGAAACGCTTTGTAATCCAGCAACTAGTTAATGCTGCACTTAATATCACACTTGCAATTCGTACTCCTGTAAAATGTAATGCTGTACTTACTGATACGTCTGGAGCAGCCAGTACAATTGCGAGATATGCAAGAATCAACATTGCAAGAACTGTTGACTTTCTATTCATTTTAATAAGCTGTTTTTTTATTTTTCTTCTGTTCATAAGAGGTCTCCTTCTCTTTTATTTTTTTCAACCCCTTGACAAACATTACAAATTCAATATAATAAAAAATGTAAGGGGAATTTTTCTATGGTTAAGGAACAATCCCTAAAAGAACACGCTTTGGTCGGGGTGTTCTTTTTTTATTTGTTAACAACTTCTCGTTGCAATTTGTCATAATACTTTGTAAGCTTTTCAATTGGAATACCAGTTGCTTTTCTTACGTCTTCGATATTAGCTTGTGGATTTATTCTTAAACAAGCACATATTCTGCTTTTATATTCGTTTTCTTTCTTTTCTTTCCTAATTTGTGAATTTACTTTATTAGCTGCTTTTTGTCTTTCTTTTGCTCTTTCTACATCTCTTTGAGCTTCATCTGCAGTATATTCTCCAGAACATCGTTCCATTTCTCTCTGTATAGAACGAACACATTTCTCAAAATGTACTGCCATTTCCGAAATAGTTTTTCCTGCTTTTATCATTTGTTCTAGTTCCACTCTATTTTCATATGTCAATTGTTTTCCACTAGGATTATATTTAACAGCAGGCTTTCTCTTACTCTCTCCATCTCTTTGAGCTTCATCTGCAGTATATTGTCCTTTAGGGCATCTTTGTAGTTCTCGATAGACTGTACTATAGTTTTTTCCAATCGCTTCTGCAATCTTTGTCATACTCATACCAGATTTGTACATTTTTTCTATCTTTTTTCTATCTTCATACGTTACTGTTTTGTAAATAGCCATAACCTCTAAATACCTCCTTTCCTCTCAACCATGGGGTTTTTTGGTATAAAAAAAATAAGTGCGTAAGGAACATTTATCTGTTCCTTATGCACTTATTATATAATTTACAATCTCATCTTCTGTCATTCATTTATATTTCCACACTTTCCGAAATGAATTTTTCAAATTCTTTTCTCTTTACAAGTTTTTTCGTACCTACGTAAAGCACAAACGGACATCTCGGTTCTTTCAAAAGACTACTTATTCTGTTTTGTCCGATATTACTGTATTCTGCTGCCTCTTCAATTGTAAGAGCCACTTTTTCACATATTGCAACATATTGTTTGTTCATAAAATCCTTTCCTTATTGTTTAACGTGCGTAGCATTCACTTCTATCCGCAATACACACGATCATTCTTTGTATTCAACAACGTTTTCGCTTTCTCCATTTTCATACTTGCAATTGCTTCTCGTTTACTTGTGCCTCCAACATACATTGGTGTACACATTTCTAAAATACGGTCATAGATACGTTTTTTATCTAACATGGTCTCGCTTTTTATTTCTTTCAGCGGAAGATTGGTCGTGATGATCAATGGTCGTCCTGAACGGATCCTGCGATCTATGACGCTAAAAATAATTCCTAACGCATATTCTGAATTTCGTTCCACTCCAAGATCATCAATAATTAAAAGCTGGTAAGAAGCCAATGCATTGATATATTCCGTTTTGTCTGCCAGTGGAAATATATCATCGATAATGGTATTGAAATTTGTCATCTTTACCGTTACTTCTCGTTTGAGAAGATCATTGGCAATACACCCGGCAATATAACTTTTCCCGGTACCAACCGGTCCCCAGAACAAACAGCCTATATGATTTCTTTTCATTTCATCCCAGTTATCAACATAGCTTTTGGCCTTGTGCATTACCGCATCTGACATATCTGCATTTTCAAATGTCCACTCTTCCATTCTGCTCTCGTCAAAACAGATGCTCGTATTTCTGCTGACTAATTCCCGGTGTTCTTTGTCTTTAAAATATTTTTGTTCTTCTTCATAAGCTTTTCTGTCA